>FMSI01040478.1_pt1 | contig 62369 bp, 41 predicted proteins | sample 1504471 | NCBI WGS metagenome assembly FMSI01 (sample SAMEA4475357, study PRJEB15587) | soil metagenome | biome: Soil; feature: Field | place: India | collected 2015-03-11 | depth 0 m
TATCTCCACCAAGATTCTCTGCATGAACTAAACCTTTTGGAAATAGTTTAAGGTGCATAATTTGATAGTATTCTTCAGGAGGAAACATCTCATCCCAACTTTTTCCATACTTTTCCTTTAGTTTCTTCTCTGCTTCAATAAATGCTTTTGGATGCCACTGTCTTATAATTGTGTTCATAGGATGATCTGCACTTCCACAATCAACACCTATCCACTTGAATTCCATTTTTAAAGCCCACTCATCAAATCCTGGACCTGGCCCTGGATGTTTTACAAAATATCTGACTTCATCTGCTTCTGGTTCATACCAAGCATATCTATGATATCCTGTATTTATTATTAAAATATCGCCTGGTCTTATCTCTACTTTTTTCTCAAGCATTTCAGGAAAATAAAGGTCATAATCTCCAACTTCATCAGAAATATCAACAACTACTCCAGGTCCAACCCACTCTTCAAGTGGAACTTCGCCTATTGATCTTCCATGTCCATAAAAGTGGATCTCTCCATCAATATGTGTTCCAACATGGTGACTCATAGTTATAATTTGACCATTTGCTCCTTGACCCATATGTGCTCCAGCAATTCTTTTGAAATATTGAACAGAGAGTGGAACATAACTTGGCCATGGTGGTGTATGAACACTTAAGGGTTGAGTTAGGTCATAAATTTTTGCTTTTCCCATTAATTCTAAAAATTCATTTATATTCATACATTCCTCCTATTTTCCCAAATTCATAAGTTTTTTAAGTGCTTCAAGCGCTTCTTCATCTCCTCCTGCTGGAGGCTTCCAATCAACTTGAAGCACTTTAAAACCAGTTTGCTCCAAACTCTCCTTAAAGGAAAGTAAACCAACATTTATAACTTTTAACTCTTTTTTAAATAAATCACTAACTGCCATTTTAACCTCCTATTTTCTTTAAAATATAGCCTGCAAGTTTTGCAGCAGTTGCATTTGATTCAAAAACTATTGCACCTGCTTCTTTTAAACCCTCAATTAAATCTCTTTTATTTTGTGGATCTTTATCAGTACCACAAACAGTTATTATGAATATTGCATTTGAATTTTTCATTGCTTCTTTAAGAGCAGGAACCTGATCTTCTTTAGGTTTAGGATTAGAACCATAACCTATAACAATATCTAAATAAAATATTGCAACATCTTTAAGTTTACTTTCTTCAACTAATCTCTTATTTCTTAAACTAAAATCAATCATTGGGTGTGGTCTTCCAACAGTAAATTCATCTTCTCCAAAATCTATAACTGTATGACCTTCACTGATCCAAGAATCTTTTATTCTGTATTTTTCATCAACTGGTGCATTTGAATTTGCATAACCAATAAAATCTTTAAGTATTAATTGGGTTTCATATGTTAATGTGCCACCTTGGAAAAATCCTCTAAAATATTTTTGTTCTGGTTTTAATCTTTTTGCTAAATCTTCTGCTAATTTTTTAATTTCTTCATCTTTCTCTTCTAATTTTTTCTTAAATGAATCCATAGGTATGCCTTTTGAAATACTTAAAGCAAGAAGAGCACCTTCTTCAAGAGTTGCAGCAGGAATAGCACCAATAGATTTAACTAACTCAGAATCTGCTCCTAATAAAACTCCAACAATTGGCTTCTTTATCTCTCTTGTAACTTTTCCTATTTTCTCTAAAACCTCAGGATGTGGAGGTTTAGATACAAGAACAATTACTTTAGTTTCTGGATCATCTTTCAATGCTTCGATTCCCTTTATAAATGATAAACCACCATACTCTTTTTTAACATCAATACCACCAGTACCTATACCTTGAGATATTCCTCCACCATTGTTTGAAATTATTGAACTTACCTCTTGAAGACCGGTACCAGCAGCAGAAACAATTCCAATATCACCTCTATTTACAACATTTGCAAAACCCAGAGGAGCTCCATTTATTATCGCAGTTCCGCAGTCTGGTCCCATAACAAGAAGATCATGTTCAAAACCATATTTTTTGACTTCAATTGCTTTTTCTTTAGGAACATTATCAGAAAAAATCATAACATGAAGACCTCTTTTAAGAGCATCCATTGCTACATCAGCAGCATATCTACCTGCAACTGAAATCAAACACAAATTTGCGTCTGGCATTATTTGAAGCGCACCTTCAATACTTTTTGGTAAAAATTCAGCACCAGCAGAAACTCTCTCTTTGCTCTTCTTTAACATTTCAACAATTTTATTGACTCCCTCTTCTGCAACTTTTTCATTTTCTCCTTTAACAACAATAAGCAAATCTGAATCTTTTGCATCTTTAAATTCTGGAAGAAGCATTCCAGATGCATCAAGTATAGATTTATTTTCTTTTGTTCCCATTACAACTGCTGCCTCAATAACACCTGGTAGCGATGAAGCATCTCTTGAAACAAGCATAAGTGTTACAGAATCATAATATTCTCCACTTTTAATTAAACCTTTTACATACATCTTCTCCTCCTTTTTTAATTGTTAAAATCAACCCTACTGAAAAATCTACTCCAGATGTTTCGCCAATCTGGAGTACTTTTGTAACTCTCTCTAAAATTTCACTCTCATCTCCATAAAATAAAGAGATAATTAAATTTTTTGTTTTTTCAAAAAATAATCCCTCACTAGCAAAATATAAGAAATTGTTTGATATTAAATTTTCGCTTTTTGAATTCTCATATATTATTTTTTTAAGATTACTTAAATTTTTGTTTTTTAAAATCTCAATAATTGATATTCCGGTAAGAAATCCATAAATAAAATCATCGCCACTTGGAGTTAATCCAATCCCTACACCTTTAATATATTTTATTCCACCTATTAAATCTCCATTAAAAATTTTCTCTATGCCACTCTTAATTTTCAAGATAAATTTATCAACTACTTTTTCATTTTCAACAAAATTATTTTCTAACAAGGGCGATAATCCTTTTCCATTTGATAAAACTTTTACATAATTTTCAAATAAATGAAAATTGTAATAAAATTTGGGAAGATAAAAATTATCAATCTTTAATTTAGAATCATAAATTTTTGTATTATCAATTTTAAATTTTAGATCGTCAATTACAATTGAATCTTTGTTTTTTATAATTGAAGAATTATTTTTAAAATCTTCAATATCATTAAAAATAATATTTGTTGGTCCACTTCCTATATAATGATTTCCTATAGTTAAAATTCTTTCTCCCATATGGAAATTTATAGAATTTTTGAAAGTTGAATGAATTAAATATTTTCCATCTTCTAAATTATCTCCAATACTAATAATATTAATTTTTTTTTCTAAATCATTTACCAAAATCAAGACATCCTCTCTTTTTACCTAATATGCATTATTCCTAATGCACTTTTTTCATGATTGGTAATTGGATAAAACGCAGAATCACCAAAAATTCCAACACAAATCCATTTTCCATCAGAAACAACAGAGACCTTTAATGAAAGAGAAGAATCAAGTGATTCACTATGTATTATTGAGTTAAGTGCCTCAAGAGATGCATGAAGTAATGCATGAACTTCTGGAGTTGTTTTATTAATAACATTACAATTTAAAGCAGCGCCTAAAATAGCTGGAGCAAATTTTCTTCTTATTTCTGATGCAAAACCAGCAACTCGAGTTACTCCCACTTTGTAATTTGTTGTTTCAATAATTTTTTTCTTAACTTCATTTTCCTCTTCATCTGAGGACATTGATAGAAGAAGTGCAACTTTGCCTATTCTGTCTAAATACATCTTAAACTCAATTTCTCTTCTCTCTTTTTTCTCCATTCTCTTCTCCTTTACATCTTCATTATAATATTAATCGTTTATTTGTCAACAATTTAATATAAATTTTCTTCGCTTAAAAATTCTCTTCTGATACTAAAAAAATTATCTAAAACTAAGTTTTCTTTTATCCCTTGAACCCAAATTTCAGGATGCGGAATAGAAAAAGCAGCCCTATCAATTTCTCCATTTTCATCTTCAAAATAAAAAGCAAGACACTCTCTCTCAAGGAGTTCACCTTTATGATGATCTGTAATTGCTATTGAAAAAATCTTACCTTTAGGAATAAAAACTTCTCTTTTATCAAAACTTCCTATATAAAATAAACCTTCTTTTGATAAAATCATAAATCCCTCAGAATTTAATGGTTTACCTTTTTCTGATTCCTTTCCAAAATATTTAACTCCAAAAGTTTTAAGCAAGATATCTTTTTCATTAAATCTTAATAAAATTTTTTTGTAATCTTTTTGTTTTAACCAATTATAAAAAACTAATCCAAATAAAAAAATTCCTGCAATTAAATAATAATAAAGGTTAAGACTCTTCATCTTTCTCTAATTTTATTTTATCAACTTTACCTAACATATAGATAAGTTTTCTATAAGCATAGTTATATCTAAAACCCTTTTTTAAATTTAATGCTTTTAAAATATCTTTTGCTATATTCTCATCACTCCATCCTTTATCTTTTAATTTTTTAATTTTTTTAATGTTTAATCTTATAATCTCTTCAAAACCTTTTGTTTCAATTAACATTGAATAATAAAAACTCATAAAAAGAACAGTTGCACCACTCAAAAGTGCTGCAAAAATATCAATCCATATATTATCAGTAATTTTTCTAAAAGGAGATCTATCTGTTCCTGCAGTAAAAATAAAAAATACAGTTAAAACAGAAAAGAAAATCATAAAAAAGGTAAAAATTCCTTGACTCTTTTTATCCAATTTACCCTCCTAAAAATAAAAAAGGCAGGGTCTAACCCCTGCCCGAATAAATCCTATTAACCCTATTGTTGAGATGCCTCAAATCCAGGAAGTTTTCTCTCTTCGCCCTCTTTCATCTTTGCCCATTCTGCTTCTGCTTTCTGCCATGCTTCTTCTGTTGCTTCTTTTTCCCAATATGCAAATCCTCTTTCTTCTCTTGTTGCACCAGGAAGTAGGTTATCAAGTAAAATACCAATTATTGCAGAAACAGCCATTGGTGTTGAAAGAATAGTAAATATAATTAAACCTAATACAATACCAAAACTTGCACCTTGTTGAGCAAGTTTCTGTGAGAAACTATCTCTAATTGATGAGAATGCTGCTGGGAATGAAAGACCACCGAATAGAGATAATCCTAAAATAAATAAGTTTCTTGAATTATTTAAGTTAACATATTGAAGGTTATTTAATCCAACTGCTGAAATTAAACCAAATAGTCCTACATACATTGCACCAACTACTGGTTGTGGGAGGGATGCAAAAACTGCAAAGAGTTTTCCAATTAATGGAAGTATTATCATTATAGTTGCGCCTGCTCTAATAACTCTACGAGAAGCAACTCTTGTTAATCCAATTGCTCCAATATTTTCTGAGTATGATGTTGAACCATTTCCAGATTGTAAGATTCCTGAAATAAGACATCCAACTCCTTCTGCTCCAAGACCACGAGATATCATTCTTTCTGTTGGAGGAGGTGCCTCTGAGATCTTTGCGCATGAATGATAGTCACCAATGGATTCAACCATAGATGCAAGATATGCAGCAAGCATACCAAACGAACCTGCTAAAAGAATACCACTATTTGATGGGAATCCCCATCTAAATGGAATATAAGGTTTAATTGTAATCCATGGTGCTGCTGCAATATTTTTGAATGCTTGAGTTAAGTTTGCAGCATTTCCTTCTGGAATCAAACCTGTAACTGTACCAATAACTGCTGCAATCCAACCTGTTGCTATTGCAGTAATAACTGGAAAGAGTAGGAAGAATCTACTTTTTCTTGAGAATATTTGAGAATAAATAATTAATGCAATAAGAGTAATCAATGAAATTGTCCAGTTTGATGCCATAAATGGTGCACCAACTGAGTAAAGCGCAAGACCTATCATTGTGATTGTTGGACCGATTGAAAGTGGACCAATGAGTCTTTTAACTTTACCCATAATTCCAGAATAACCAAGGACAATTTCAAAGATAGAGGCAAACATAATAGCACCAGCAACATGCTGGATGCACATCTTCCAGTCACCGCCCTGAGCCTGTACCATACCAATAATTGCAAATGTTGGACCTAAGAATGAGAATGAACCACCTTGAACAATTGGAAGTTTGTTACCAATTAATTGCTGTGACCAAGTTGTGATGCCAGAGTTTAAGAAAACTGCTGCAATAAGAATTGCAAGTTGATCTGCTGGAAACCCCATTGCTCCACCAACTAGAAGTGGAATTGAGATTGTTGCACCAAACATTGTTAAGAAATGCTGGAAACCCAAGAAAAATGCAAGACCCCATCTTGGCTTACTGCCAATTGGGTAAATTACCCAACCTACTTGTTGTGAACCATTTGACATAGCAATACCCTCCTTTAAGTTTTAAAATTTTTAAAAAATAAATTTTTTTACTCTTTCACCTCCTTCCAAAATAATTAATTAAAGATTTGCTATATATATTTTATATAAAACAAAATTTCTTAATTTTCAACCTATCTATTTTCAAGCCCAGGAAGATATGATGTTGGATCTATTGGAACACCATTTATTCTGACTTCATAGTGTAAATGAGGGTCAGTTGCAATTCCAGTCATACCAACAAGAGCAATAACTTGCCCCTTTTTAACCTCATCTCCAACATTTACTAAAATTTTTGAACAATGTGCATAAACTGTTGATATTCCATCTCTATGAATAATTTCAACTTCAAGACCATAACCACCATTCCACCCAGCCTTTGTTACAACCCCAGCTGCTGCTGCAGCAATTTGAGTTCCCTCAACAGCGTCAATATCAATTCCTTTATGGAAATCTGGTTTTTTAGAAAGGGGATGTGTTCTCCAACCATAATAAGACATAATTGGACCAACAACAGGCCAAATGTTTGGAGTATGTTCCAAGATATAATTATATTCTTTTGTTGATTCTCTTAGAACAAGAAGAGTTAATTCAACATTTTTTGATTTTTCATCAAATGCTTTTATTTTTTTATCATTCTCATCAACTTTAGCAGCAAGTGACTCTATTGTATAAGTATACTCTTTTTTCTTTTCCTCAATTAATTTGTTAATATTAACTGGTGCCCCTTGTATCATTGCAAGTTTTCTAATTTCTGTATCAATTGAAGAAAGATAAGCAAGATATTCGAAATATGCATCAAGTTTTGCAGATTGTTCATTAACCTTTTTTTCAAGAATTTCAATTTGTTTGTCTTTAACTTCAGATAAATTATATAAATTCTTAGAAGCAAGAATATTAAAACTCTCTCTTAATTTAGTGTAATCGATTACAAAATAGGAGAGTGTAATTGAAAAAGAAATTATTAATACTATAAAAAGAAAATATAAAATTCTATTTAACTTTATTATTTTAACTTTGCCTCTTCCATGTGGTACTATTATAATTGATATATCTTTATCTTTCCTCTTATTAACCATTTTTTTTATTTTACTAACTCACCTTAAATTTGTCAATAGTGTAAAACCACCTATTATAAATTTTGTAAAATTCGCCACTTTTAATCAAATTTGATATAATTTCATCAATTCTCTTTAAAAACTCTTCATCTTCTTTTCTTAAAATTATAGAATAACTCTTCATATCATAAACAAAATCAACAATTTTTATTTTTTTATATCTCTTTGTATAGTAAGATGCAGTTGAAAATTTTGTAACTATTGCATCTGCTACAACTCTTTCAAGATCTTCAAGACAATATTCTACACATGTTTCAAGTTCTACATTTTTTACATTAGGTGAGAAACTTTTAATAATATCAATCAAATTTTTTTCTGTAACATAAACTCTTTTTCCATTCAAAGTCGAAAAATTTTTAATTCTTTCCTCATTGTATCTTACAATTATTACATAACCATCAATAAAATATGGTTTTGAAAAAACAAGATTATTTTTCAGTTCATAATATACATCATTTTCAGATATCGAAGAAATAACTAAATCTATATCTCTATTTATTAAACTATCTATGAGTTTCTCTTTTTCAATATTTAGAATAATTGGCGAAAGGGCAAGTTGGCTCGATATTGTTCTAATTAAATCCATCTCAAATCCAAGTTTATTCCCTCCTTCTGCATACGATAAAGGTTTGCTGTCTAAAGAAGATCCAATTAAAATTATTCCCTTTTTTGTGATTTTTTCGTATGTGTTATAGGTTAGTGTAACCTCAATTTCCTCTTCATCATCAATTAAATCAATCTTCTTCTCTTCATCAACAAAACCTTCTTTATGAAATCTTATTGTGTAAGTTTTTTTCTCAAATGGATAATTTATGTAAAAAGTACCATCTTCATTTGTTTTAAAATTAAGACCTAAATCTAAAATTAATATTTCTACATCAGAAAGTGGTTGACCGTTTTCATCTAAAACTTTCCCTTTTATAACAATATTTTGAATCTTTTTCTCACAGGAAATAAAAAATAGAATTAATATTAATACAATTATAAGTTTCTTCATCTACTGAATATTATAGGGATTAGAAACAACTGGATTTGGTGTTTTGTTTGTTGTTACAATTAAGGTATAATTTCCTGGAGAAGATGGATTTCTTATATTTGCAAAATAAGAAATAGAAATATCAACTCTTCCATTCGGTGGAACATTAGTAGATAAATAAAGAAGAATTGACCTAGATGATAAATATATTATTGGATATGAATTTAGTTGGACTCCATTTATTGTTATATATTGTGTTGGAATAAAAGATGGAATATAAGTATCATTTGGAAATGTTATTAAGATATAATCTCCTAAATTTAGTGAATAAGAGGATATATTGAATGAAATTATATATGAAGCAATATAGCCTGCCATTGGAGGATAAACTGAAACATTAATTCCAGAAATTGGAGGAGATAATGGTAAATAAGTGTTTATATATGCATATCCGATTAAACCTAAAGAGGGTATTTCGCATTTGAGAGTAGCAGTTGTTGATCCAGTTAATGTAAAGTAAATTGTGAAGGAATTTGAAGATGGAGTTATATAACCACTTCCTGACACAATACTCCAGTTATATGTAACTCCAAAAATAGGATTTCCTATATTATTATATGCCTGTGCAGTAAAACTTTTTGTTTCTCCAACTCTCATAGTTGTTGTTTGGGGGGTAATAACTATTGTATTTAAATAAGAATAATATGGTGGGTATGGCAAAAATGATGTTGTTATTGTTGCGCTTCCATAAATTGTTTTAGGTGGTGAACCGTATGAAGCATAACAAGAAAGAATTGCAGTTCCTGAAAAAGAAGGGTTTAAATAAAATGTTACAAGAGATGTATCCATAGAGTTAACAATTAAATTTCCTGCAATAGAGGGATTTAAGTTCCAGTTAAATGTAACTCCAGATAAAACAATTCCGCTTGAATTATAAGCAACTGCCTTAAATGTTTGATTTGGATTTAAATATGATAATGTAACAGTTGATGGAGTTATTACAATTTTGTCAGAAAAAGTTGGTGGTGGGGTAGAATTTATATATGCAAAATTAAAAATATTTGTTCCTAAAACTTCGCATTTTATTGTTACAACTCCTGTATAAGAACCTAATGTGAAATTTAAATTTTTGGAGTCAGGGGAAATTGTAAAAGTACCAGATGACAAGGGCGAAATTGTCCAAAGGTATGTTAAATTATGAATTGGATTTCCGAGAGCATCATATGCTTGAGCAGTAAAAATTTGTGAATTTCCAGGGTTTAAATTCGCATTATTTGGAGATATTACAAGATTATTTATAAAAAATGGGTAAGGATAATATGGATAAGGATATGGATAATAAGAATTCACATATGCTAATCCAAAAATTTGAGTTCCTAAAATTTCGCATTTTATTGTTACTGAACCAAAAGAAGTTAAAGTAAAATAACCATTTTGATTTATTATTCCATTTCCAGTTCCAGGAATTACATCCCAATAAAAGTTTACATTTGTCAAAATATTTCCAAAACTATCATATGCTTTTGCTATAAAAAGTTGAGATGAACTAACATTTAAATTAACAAAACTTGGAATTATTTCAACTCTTGAAATTTTTGGCTGAGGAGGTTGAAGTTGCGAAATAATTAAAAATGGTTGAGAATAATTCGGTCCATCTAAGATAATTCCAGTTGAAGTGGTTGTCCAAACTCTACCCATATATGTTCCAGAAGGTGTTGGGGGGTTTCTAACTCCACTGATTCTTATCTTAAATCTTCCGAGTGAGGTTTGGTTTGAAGTAACAGGAATTATAATTTGTGATCCACCAATCACTACTCCACTTCCTGTTGCAGAAATTCCACCTGCCGTTATCGGAATTAAGGAAACAAAATTACTATATGTTAAATCAAAGCCAGATGGAAATTCTATATAAATTCTATCGCCAGATATTAATAAATTTCCTCCTGTATTATCAATTAATATCTCCCAATTTGCACTTGCATTATTAATTAAATTATCAATTCCTGGACTAACTGGTGTGAATTTAACTTCTCTTAAATTATTTGCAGAAACTTTAAGAACTTTAACTGAGAAAAATAATAATAGAATACTTAAGAAAATTAAAATTTTTTTCATTATCTCCTCCTTTAGGTAAATTATAACATAAAGGGGGAGATTTCTCTCCCCCAAAAAATTCTCTCTAATCCTTAATTAAAGTGTTATTGTAATTTTTCTTTCAGTAGTATCCCATTTAACATCTGCGCCAAATGCTTCAGATATAAATCTTATTGGAACAAATGTTCTTCCTTCTCTTATAACTGGAGCAACATCGAGTTTTACATCTTTACCATCAACTTTTGCAGTGTAAACTCCAATTGTAAGTTTTATTGTTTTGCTTCCCAATGTAATTGTAACAGTTCTTGTTGCTCCATCCCATTCAACTTTTGCACCAAATGCCTCAGATATAAATCTCAAAGGAACCATTGTTCTCCCAGGAGGTAAAATAAATGGAGTAACTGCTTTATTATCTGGGTCTACAAAAGTTGATTCATTATCAATTTGTGCTTCAGGCTTTCCAACCCAAAGAAGTATTGTTTGTTTATGAATAAAATTAAGAGTTCCTCTTCCAACATTTCCTGCCTGATCTGTTACTTCTACTGTTACTCCGATAAATCCTGGGGGAAGATTTCTAACTTCAATCTCAAATGCACCTTTTGAATCAGATGTTAACTCTTCTTCCTTTAATGTACCAATTACACTAGTTATCTTTACTTTCATTTTTGAATTTGGTTCTGTTTCTCCAGTAATCTTTACACTCCTTGTTGTTACCACTTGACCTGAAGTTAGTGATGTGAATTTAACCTGAGGTGGAGTTTTATCAAGATATATTTTAAATGATATTTCTTGTGTATTTCCTGCTAAATCTCTTCCTTTGACAACTAATATATTTTCCCCTTCTTTTGCTGTTATTGTGAAACTATATCTAAATCCAGTTTGCTTGACCATCTTATTGTTATTTAAAGTTATATCTAAGAGTTCCTCTTTTGATTCAACAACAACAGTAACCTGTTCACTTTTAACAAATCCACCCTCTTTTGGCTCGACAAGTGATAAAACAGGTGGAGTTGTATCAACTTTGACTTCTATTGTTCTTTCATCTTCTTTATTTCCAAATTTATCTTCAGCATAGAAGTATAATTTATTCACTCCCTCTGGTGCAGTTAATGGACCTGTATAAAGTTTATAAGGTTCTGTTCCCCATTTATAATAAATTTTTGGAGATGTATCGTAATTTGAAACAGCACTTAAAGTTATTACTGGTTTTGTTATGTAATATCCAGATAAACCATTTGGATTTGCTGGATCTATTCTATAAGATGAAGAAGGTGGTTGATAAATTGTAAATGGTTCTGATTCTACGGGATTTTGCTCTGCAGTTGTTGAAAGTTTAATCTTATAAGTTGAAGATGGCGAACTTGGATTTTTAATTTGAGCATCTTCAGTAATAACGATATTAACTATTGAATTCGGAAGAATTTCTTTTGGAGTTGTTATCTCAATTTTAAGTGCAAGAATCTTTTGAGTTACCGCTGGTAGTCCATCAACTGTAACAGAACCTGAAGGAATAGTTCCTGGAATAGTAGTTCCAGATGGAAATTCAATCCAAATTTTTCCTCCTATGCTTAAGCCACCAAGTGTTCCTGTCTTAAATGAAATCTCCCATCTTGAAACTTTATTAACTGTTGGTGGATTTACAGTGCATTTAACATCTCTTATTTGTGATTCAGTTAATATACTAAATTCAGGTGATTCAACTGGGTTACTATCTTGAGAAGTATAAACAGTTAGTTTATATTTTCCTGCTTTTGCTGGGTTTTTAACTTTTGCGTCTTTACTTATTACAACTTCAACTGTTCCTGCCTTTGCAAAATCTCTAGGAGTTAACATTGTTATTGTTCTTGTACCAGAGTCAATTGTAGGCGCTTCAGTTAAAGGTGTACCTCCAACTGTTATCAAATTAGGAGAAATGTTAGGAGGAACATCAAAACCAGATGGAAAGATAAGTGTTATTGTGTGAACATCTTTAACAAGAGCATTTGCAATTTTAAATCCCACTGTTATATCTCCATATGAGTTTGCTCCAGGAGGATTAATTGAAACTGTAACATTAACAACACTTGTTTTTGATGTAATTGAATAAGCAGTTGAAAGTTTTCGAGTTGGATCTTTATCTGTCCAAAGTTCAACTTGATAATTTGTTCCAGTTGAAGATGGATTTTTAATTTTTGCCTTATGTGTAAATTTAATTGTAACATCAGAATTTGCTCCTATATCAACTGGTGTTATTAAAGTTAATTCTCTTTTTGGAACATCAATTGATGGTGGTGAAGTTAATGAAACTGTATTTATTTGAATATTTTGAGCATCGATAACTCCAGGAACTTCAGTTCCACTTGGAAATTTTATATAAATTTTATCAACATTTGAAAGAAGCTGACCTACAGTTGATGTCTTAAATGTTATTGTATATTCAGCGAAAGCAGATGCAGTGGTTGGATCAAGTGAAACTTTTACATCAGAAACACTGGTTAAAGTTATTGTAACCTTAGGCATTGTTCCTAATGGAGTTAATGTTCCACCTGGTCCTTTTGTTTTAACATCAAATGTGTAATCTCCAGTAGATGATGGACAAGTAACCTTTTTATAATTTATTGTTATAGTTCTATCTTTTGGCATTGTATTTATTGGAATTGTTATTGTGTATCCAGAAATTGTCCAATCACCAATTGAAACACCAGTTCCAGGGGCTATAGAAATGTGTCCTTCACCAGCAGGAGAGGTTTTTTGTGGTTGAGAAAAAGCATTTGGAAACACTATTTGAATCTCTCCACCATCCATTATTGCTTTTGATGTAAATGTTATTGTAAAATCTTTATTTGTTTCCCTAACAAATGCTGAATCTGGGTTTATGGTGCATTCTCCACTTCCATCAACTGATATTCTTATTGATTGAGTTCCATCTCTCAAACCCGTTGCTTTTGCAATTAAAGTATGAACTCCAGGAGTTGTATCTTTATAGTAAAATGTTACCTGATTTTGACCAGATTGAATTGTTACACTAAATGTATTTGAAGCGCTCCATGTATTTTTATCAGAAGAAAATCTTCCAGTTGTTGTACTTGATGAAAGATTAACTGTTACATTCGCAGTAGCATTTACAGGATTGCCATCTTGATCTTGAATTTGTACTTTTATATCACCTGATGCTGTATCAATTGGAACAACCTGCTGTTGCGAAATAAATACAAGTTTATTTCCTTCTTTAACTTCAAAGGCATTACTTGTTCCAGAAATTGTTGTTCCATAAACTGTTGCCTGAACTGATAAAGTAATACCTGTTCCTCTTTGAGAAATTTTAATATTATCTGTCGCTGTTCCATTTGTCATAGTTAGTTCAGTTTTGTCAATTTTATCATTTCCAAGTGAGCAAGTTAGAGAAAGAGTTCCACTCCATGTTGCTTGAGTTCCAGATGGAGTTTTTGCTTTAACTGTAATTGAAAATCGAACATCAACATATTGAGGCGAAGAGATATTTGGCTCAAAAACAAGTTGAGAAAATGGAAGAATTGTAAATGGATCTGAAAAGCCGGTTTTACTTCCATATGTTGCTTGAATTCTAATATTCTGACCTTCAGCATTTATTTTTACATTTCCACTCCACATTCCACCTACAAAATTAACTGTTGTTGGAGAAATTGTACCAGCAGTTGAAGCGAGATTAACTGTTCCATTAAATCCGGTAACAATTTGGCCATTTACATCAACTGCTTGAATTGTGATATAAATATTTTCGTTTTTATATTGTGGTGAAGTTATAGATGAAAATTTAAAACTTTCAACTCCTCCTGTTAATTGAAATGCATTTGAAGTTCCCATTGCAGAGGTTGAGGAATCAAAACATGTTATTACAACAGAAGGATTTGGCGTTGTAAGAGTTACATTTCCAGTCCAAACTCCATTTGTAAATGTAATATTTGTAGGTGATATTGTTCCAGGACCAGTTGAAGCAGAGAGAGTTGCTGTACCATTATAATTTATAACAGGAGAGTTATAATAATCAACTGCTCTTATAGTAATCGCAAATGGAGTTCCAGCAATTTTAGGCGATGTAATTGTATCAAAAATAAATTTTGTTGGTGAATTATCAGCGACTGAAAACCAATTGGAAAGACCATATTGAGGATTACCAACTCTTTGAGCTCTAATTCTAATTTGTGGATTTGGGTTATTTATGGCAACATTTCCATGCCATACTCCGTTAACAAGTTGAATAGGATTGCCTCCTGATACTGTAATTGAAACAGGACTTCCATCATTTGCTTCTGCTGAAAGATTTACCCACTCATTATTATTTATTAATGTATTTCCAACCATATCTTTAGCATAAACTTTTATTTGAAATTGAAGATTTTTAACTTGTGGCCCAATATTATCAAATTCATAGTGGTCTATTGCTCCAAAAACAGGGAATGAATTAGAGGTACCTGTCTTATTCAATGTTGTATCAGTTGCAGTTATTGTAACAGATGTCCCTGGTGAAGTAATTGTTACATTAATAGTTCTTTTTCCATTATTTCCTAAAGTAAAAGTTGTAGTTGTTGGACTTATTTTATCAATTCCAAGAGAACATGAAAGAGTAACAGTTCCAGTATATGGCGTAGCTCCTGCTGTATTATCTATTAAATTTCCCCATTGGTCTTCAGCATTAATAGTAACTGAAAATGGTATTCCTTGTTCTTTGTAAGGTCCAATATTATTAAATCTAAAATGATGTAAATCTCCATGCCAGATGTCTATTAAAGCAGAATAACCTATTTGAATTCCGTCTCTATTTTGCGCTTTTATACGCGCATCATCATATGATTTATAAATTGTTATTTGAAATGTTTTTGAACTTTCATTGTTAAAAGTAACTGAAGAGGGTGTCATTAAAGGGGATGGAGGTGAAGAGACAGGCAATAGTGTTACTCCATCAACTAAAGATAAATCAGCAGTACCACTAAATTTTGTCTGGTTCTGATATTGATCATAACAAGTTAAAATCAATGTAAAAGATTGTCCTGCTATTTTTGTTCCAACAACAGGAAATTGCATTGCAAAATAATTTAGTGGACCACCGTTAACTGTAAATGTTGATGAATTACCTAAATATGTTGCATCTGAAACATTTATTGATGTTGTTTCTGCTTTATATAAAATAACATCAACTGGATCAGATACTCCATTTGTAAAATTTATATTTGGTGAATATGGTGGTGTAATATCACCTGCAAAATTAGGATTAGTGCCATCTGGTGCTTGGCCTGGCCCACTGAAAGTAAGTGTATATAAACCATTCCAAGTAGGAACAATATTGTAATAAGCATCACAGAATCTTACTCTTATTTGAAATTGAATCCCTGCTGTTTGATTTAATGGTGTTCCAATATTGCCTTTACCGTTTTGAAATGTCTCTCCAGGCAGAGTAACAACAAACTGCGTAGTTACTCCTGGATTTACAGTTATATTCTGACTTGCTGATGTTAATCCAGTTGCAGATGCAGTTATTGTCCATGTTCCAGCTGTTTCATCATAATACCAGAATTCAACCCAACTATTACCTTCAGTAATTGTTACTTGAGTTACAGATGTCCCTCCTGATGTTAAACTGAATTTACCTTTCCCATGGGGTGATGTTGTTGATAAATTAACTGTTAAGTTTCCGCTTATTACTGGATTGTTTGAGGCATCTTGCCTTTCAACTCTTATTGCTCCAAACCAAGAACCAGCATTCATTGACCATGGACCTAATGGTGTAAAAACTAGTTTAGTTGCTGGTGGAGGTGTAACAACATTAACTGTTGGTTGAGTGGATATATTTGTTAAAGTTTGACCAGATTCAACTCTTGACTTTGTTGTGAAAGTTCTTAAACCAGTTGTAGATGGTGCGGTAACATTATTATATTTCAACTTAATCCAGCCACCTGTTGTTATTGAAAGAAATCCAACTTTTATATCCATGCCTGCAATGATTACATTCCCAGGAGAGATTAATAAATCATCAATCCATATACTACCTGAAGATGATCCAAAATAATCTGACTTATAAATGAAACCATAAGTTTTAACATTTGCTATACCTGCAATAGGAATTTTTACATAAGTCCAAGTATTTGCAGAAATTGCTCCTATAGGATAAGTGGTTGCGCCTGATAAATCAGATGTTGTTGCAAAACCAAATTCTATTGCTCCGGATGGTACATAGACCGTTGATCTTACCCACAATCCAACAGCAGTATATGTGCTCCAATCCTCAGTAGCAAGAAGTTGATAATAAACTCTTTCGTTTGTCGCATTTGCTGCAGCAGCAACGCTGATCCTTATTGAAGATCCTTCTTTTCTTGTTGAAGCGTCGGTAGATATAGTTAAATCAGGATCAGATGAAAACCAGCTTGATGAAGAATCCATATTGTTGACTAATCTAGCAACATAGACATCAGAAGATTTTGAATCAATAGAAACATATCCAGTTCCTGCAGGGTTTGTTGTTTGTGGAATGCTGAAACCTGATGGAACTGTAATTGAAATTTCGCCACTCTCCATGGGTTCTGCTGCTGTAAAGGTAAAATCAAAGTTATTACCTGTTGAATTTTGTATAACTGATGTTGGATTAACTACGCAAGTACCTGAACCTGCTGCGCTAAAAGATAGTTTTAAGGGATAAGAAAGTATTAAAATCAAAATAAGAGGTAGGATTAAACATAATTTTAATTTTTTACTCATAAAATTTCCTCCTTTTTATCATTTTTAAATTTAAATTCTTTATATAAAAATTTCATAAAATTTTCTTTCTCCTTTCTATGGTGCAGGATATGTTATTGTTATTTCACTTGAGAATGGGTCCCAATCTACTTTTGCACCAAATGTTTCCATTATAAATCTTATTGGTACAAAAGTTCTACCATTTATAATTACAGGTGGTGCGTCAAGTCTAACCGGTAAACCTTCTATATAAGCAATATTTGAACCAATTCTTAAATCTATTCTCTTTAATTTGAATATAATTGAAACTCTTTCATCTCCAAAAGAGATATATCTATATTCAACAGTTGCTCCAAATGCTTCAACAATTACCCTTAGTGGAACCATTGCTCTTCCAGTTTTCTTATCAATCCATGGTGCTGCTTCAAGTTGAAGTGGTTTATCATTTACATAAACAGTTCTTGAACCAATTTTAATCTTTAAAATCGTTCTCTTTATAAATTTAACAGGCAAATAAATTGAGTTTTCATTTCCTGCTTTATCAACTGCAACAATAGAAATTGAATTATTTCCTTCTTGTAGTCTTACAGTATAAGAGAAATTACCTTGAGAGTCATAAGATACTTGCATTCCATTTATAGTTAATGTTGCTCCAACCTCAACTTTTCCTTTAACTTCAAAATTCTCATTGAAAACTTCCATCCATTTTGTAATTGAGGGATCAAGAGATAAATATGGGGGAGTGGTATCAAGTGTTATATTTAATGTAAATTCACCAATATTTCCTGCAGAATCAATTGCTTCAACTTTTATTGTATTTAAACCTGGCACAAGTTTAACTATTAAATTAAATTGACCTCTTGTATTTGATGTTGTTCTTGATGTTTGTGCTGAAACAAGAATTGTTGGTTCAGTTATTCCGGAAATAATTAAATCACTCTTATTTGTGTAATTAATTGTTGGCTCTATAATTGTAATTTTTGGAGGAGTTGAATCAACTTTAAATGTTCTAGATCTAACTTGCTCTGCATTATCAACTCCTTTTGTTTTTGAATAGAAGTATAAAATATGTTCTCCTTCTTTTGCAGTAAATTCTCCTACATAAAGTTGTGGTTCTTCATCATCCCAATAATAATAAGTTTCAATAACTCCTTCTCCTTTCCCTTCAAGTTTTATTTTTGGTTTTGTTATATACCATGCATTTATTCCATCAGGAGACTCAGGAGTAACTGTTATTATTGTATATGGTGTTCCAACAATTTCATATGGTTTTGATGGTACCTCATTCAAATCTCTTGAAGTGTAAAGATACAAAATATATTTATCAGGAATTTCAGGATTTCTAATTTTTGCGCTCCTTGATATGATAATTGAATTTTCTCCTTTTATTATTGGTGCTGAAAGAGTTATAACAAGTAATCTTCCTATAATAAGAGGTTCATATCTTAATGGAACTCCTGAAACTTGAATTGATGTTGGAAGAATTGATTGTGGAAGATTTGTTCCGGTTGGGAATTTAATGTAAATTTTATCTCCTTCAAGAAGATTTGTATTTATTCTAAATAAAATATTATACTCTGCTTCTTTTCCAGCACTTTGAGGTTTTACATTAACCTCAATGTCACTTATCGGTGGTGCAGGAGATAAAACAAAATTGTAACTTGCTGCTTTTGTTTCTTTATTTGTTGTCACTTCAACCTTATAATTTCCTGCTAAAGGTGGATTAATTATACCTGCTTGAGGTGAAATTTCAATTTTTGCTGTTGTCTCTTTTGGAACAGGAATAGGTGTTTTAATTGTAATTGTATTTGCTGATTGATTTACTATTGGTGATGTTGTTATTTGAGCATCATTAATTTTTATTAAATTTATATTTATAGTTGCTGGAATAAATGTTCCTGTTGGGAATTTTATATTTATTTCATCTGAAACTGAAAGTTCCCCCTTTGTCCCAACTTTAATTATGATTGTGTAACCTGCATTAACTGAAGCGGTCTGTGGATTAACTGATAAAGATAAAATTTCTAAACTGAATCCTCTATCAACTCTTAATTGCGGCTGATTTACAATTGGTGTTAATGTTCCACCTTGACCCATTGTAAAGAATGAAAATGTATAATTTCCTTCAATTGAAGGGAGTGTAACATTGTTTAATCTAATTGTTAGAGTGTTTCCAGATGCCATAGTTTGAATGTTTATGATTAAATTATTTAATTGCGTTTGAACTGTTCCTAGAGTAACACCAGTGCCTGGAGTTACTGATGCAAAACATTCACCATTTGGATCTGTAAGTTGTGGATTTGGAAAACCAGAAGGTATTGTTAATCTTATAGCACCACCTGACAAACTAAACGTTGCTGTAAAAGTAAAAGTTATATTTAACCTTTCATTTGTTAATCCTGATGCTGGAGTCATAAAAACTTGTCCTGAACCATTTGCAATTTTTCCTGAGACAACAATTCTTTGTACTGCGCTTTCATAATTTGTTGCTGATACTGTTATATCCCATGCGCCAGGTGATGAATCTTTATAATAAAATAATTTTTCTGAACTTCCAGATGTAAATGTTATTGAAGTTATCCCCCAATTAACTCCATCTTCTGAAAATTTTCCAGTGGTAGAGTTGGATGTAAGATTTACTGTAATATTTGTTGGGGCAATTAAAGGGTTGCCTTGAGGGTCTAAAAGACCAATAACGATCGATGATGATTTTTGTTCAAGATCTATTGTTTGAGGTGTTGATTTAAAAATTAGTTTATCTCCAAAAACTTTAAATGCATTAGATATTCCAGTTTTTCCTGAAACTGGATCTGTAACAGTAATTGTTACATTATCCCCTGCTTTATTTATTTTAATATTTCCTGTAAATGTTCCATTAACAAATGGTCCTAAAGTTATTGGTTCAAAAGTTCCAACTCCAAGAGAGCAAGTTAAATTTACAGTTCCATTGAAACTTGAAACAGTGGAATTATCTTCATCTTTTGCTGTTACAGTTACCTCAAAAGAAACTCCTTTACTTTGATTTCCAATGGTTGAGATTAAGAAATGGTGGAGTCCTTTTGCAACAGTAAATTTATTAGAAAGAGAGATCACAGATGGAGTTGCGAGAGTTAACCTCAATTGAACATCTGTGCCATGAGTTCCAAGTTTTACATTTCCAGTCCAAACTCCATTTATAAAAGTTATTGAAGTTGGTTCAACAACTGTGGAATTTACTGCAGATAATGTTACTGAACCATTAAAGTTTGTACATAAATTTCCAAATTCATCATATGCTTTTATTGTGACGCTGAATGGAACATTTACAGTTTGAGCATCAATTGTTGAAAAAACAAAATTTTTAACTTGTGCAGGCAAAACAGTTATTGCGTTTGACTCTCCTGTTTTTCCAATCTTTTCAGCAATAATTTTTATATTTGTTCCTGCTTTTGTTAAAGTTACGCTTCCTATCCAAACTCCATTATTGAAAAATCCTGTAATTTGAGGAGTTATTGTTCCATCTGAAACGGAAAGATTAACCTGTTCTGTGAAATTTGGAATAGTATAATTTAAAGAATCTTTTGCATAGATTTTTATTGTAAATGGTGTTCCTGCTATTTGTGGTGAAGATATTGTATCAAAAATAAAGTGATCAAGCGCACCAAAAACTGAAAATATGTTACTCATTCCCATTTTGTTTGTTATTGGATCTTCTGCAAAAATTTGAACCGATGGATTTGGGGTATTTATTGTAATACTTCCTGTCCATCTTCCATTTATAAAAGCAGTTGTGGATGTTGGTGAAATAGTTCCTGGACCTGTTGAAGAAGTTAAAAGTGCTGTTCCATTCCAAGTTGTAATAAGAGACCCTGCAAGGTCAACTGCTTTTATTGTTATGTTGAATGGAACCCCTGCGGTTTGATTTGAAATTGCTTCAAACTCAAGTCTTCCCAAAACATTTGATGCACAAGTGAAAGTATTAGAAGTTCCAGTTATGAATCCGTTAGATGCTGTAATTTTCATGTTTGGATGAGGAGTATTAAGTGTAACGCTTCCAGTCCATATTCCTAATGTAAAATTACCAGTGGTTACAGGAGTTATTCCACCAGTGGAAGCGGTTAAATTAGCATTGCAAGCTCCACCTCCATAGATTCCCCATGTATCGGAATTATCCCATGCGCTTACTATAAATCCATTTATATCTTTTGCAAAAATAGTAATATTAAATGGATTATTTATTGTTTGGGGACCAATTAATTCAAAATCAAAGCGGTGAACTGTCTGACTTGAAACCGTAAAAGAATTTGATGTTCCTTTTATACTTATATTAGAACTGTCTGTAACAGTAATAGTATGAATACCAACGGTCATCATTTTAACTGTATTAACAACTCTAACGCCTGATACAAATCCGGTTAAAGTGAAAGGCAAGGGCAAACCTGCAATTTGAGCATTTAAATCTGTCGATGTAACAATCACTGAACCTGTGTAAGTTGTTATAATATTATCCCATTGATCAACTGCAGAAATTCTTAAAGCATTCTTAGGATGAGGATTTGCTGGTTGAGGATTAAATTCACATCCAACTGTTTGAGGTCCCACTGGTTTATATTGACCTGTAATTGGGTCTAAATCATTTGAAGTAACTTTAAAGCGATGTAAAGGTCCTGGTAAAACATTAAATGTATTTGAGAGACCAGATTTAGATGCAAAATCGACTTTTAATTGAACATTGTTTGCTGCTTTATATAAAGTTATATAACCTGATGATATTCCATTTATAAATGTTACAGTTGTGGGTTCAATGATAAAATTTATTGGTGTTGTTGCTGAAATTGTTACTGTTGCATTAAAATTGGTAATTAAATTTCCTAAACTATCTCTTGCGTATATTTTTACAAAAAAAGATGTTCCTGCTATTTGTGGCGAAGATATTAAATCAAATGTAAAATTATGTAAACCTGCTGAAACTGAAAAATTATTTGAAGTTCCAAATTTTGAGAGTGCAGATGCTGTTATAAAAACCGATGGAGTTGGAGTATCAATAGTGACATTTCCTTCAAAAACTCCATTTACAAGATTTACTGAGGTTGGTATTATGTTTCCTACCGAAGATGAAAGAGTTAGGGTTGTATTTAAATCTGAAATTAAATTATGTTGTGAGTCATGCGCTTCAATTCTTATTGAAAATGGCACGCCTGATACTTGAGGACCTATTGATGAAAAATGGAAATGATCTAATGATCCTAAAACTGAAAATGTATTTGAATATCCTGTCATTCCACTTCCACCTGAATCTGTTGCAACTATCTGAACACTGGAAAAAGATGAATTTATTGTTATATAACCACTCCACTTTCCATTTATAAATGGACCAACAACTCCGGGATTTATCGGACCAAGTGGATTTAAAGTTAAATTTACGTTTCCTATAAAGTTTGTAACAACATTTCCATTTCCATCTCTTGCAGTTATTTCAACAAAGAAACTTTGACCAACTTTTTGTGGAGAGGGTATATATGAAAATGAGAAATGGTTTAAAGTTCCTTGAAGAGAAAATACATTTGATTCACCCGTAGCACCTCCATAAGTTGCTATTAATTTAACTGCAGTAGATGGTGTATTTAATGTTACACTTCCGTTCCATACTCCATTTACAAATACAACGGGTGAAGGATTTGTAGATACTCCCATGGTTGGAGAAGAGGAGAGTAAAACTTGCTGATTAAATGATGTAACTATCATTCCAGATGAATCTTTTGCGTATATAGTTACTGGAAAAGGTACACCCGCTGTTTTTGGAGAGGAAATAATAGAAAACTCAAAGTTATTAACTAAACCAGATGACACTGAAAAAACATTAGACTCACCGATAAGTGGATCATAACTATTATTTGAATTTATATGTTCAGTGTGTTTTTCAAATGTATTGAATGATATCAAATTCATTCCAATATCAGCTTCGTTACTTTGAACATAAGTTAGTGCCCTATAATTTCCATAAGGTGTTAATCTTTTATCACCAACACTTACTTTATTATTACCATCTATATCTAAATAAATATATTCGCCAAAATCAAATAAATTATTTGCACTTATATTTTCTGTGTGTTTTTCAGCTGGAAAAGCTGATATGAATGGTATTATTGAAAAACCAATGTCTGTGTTTCCAGAGGCAACAAAAGTATTATAATTATAATTTCTTAAATTAATTAATCTTTTATCACCGATATTTACAAAATTTGATCCATCAGAGTCATTATAGATATATTCACCGTAAAAAGCATTTGCATAAATTTTTGCTCCTGAATCTGCGCTGCTTAATGTAACATTTCCTGTCCAGATACCATTTGTAAGATTAATTATATTAGGAGTAATTGCCCCTCCAATTGTTGAAACAAATAATTTTATCTGTCCATTAAATGATGTTACTATTCTTCCAAATGAATCAAGAGCTTTTACTGTTATTAAGAATGGAGTATTTTTACTTTGATTTCCAATTGGATCAAATTGAAATAATACAGGGTCTGGATCTGATACTGTAAAAACATTTGAAGTTCCATTAGCAACGCTTGAACCCGATGCATCTGTTGCAGTTATTGTCATAGTATTAGAAGAAGAAGTTAAAGTAATATTTCCAGACCAAACACCGTTTATAAAAGGCCCAACTACAGAGGGAGTTATAGACCCATCAGAGGAAGAGAGGTTTGCATTATAACCAACTCCATTGAAACTAGTATTAATATTTCCGAAACTATCTTTTACTTTAATAGTTATTGAAAAAGGGTTATTTCTTGTTTGAGATCCTATTGGATCAAAAACAAAAGAACAGTTAGCAAGCGCTTGTGGTTGGACATTAACAGTTGAATTGCCTTTTATTAATGGATTTGATGTATCTTCAACATAAATTGTCTGTGGTCCAGCAGTAATTAATGTTGCACTAAATGGCCTATCACCAAAATCTCCAGGTAGATATGTTGTATCTGGTGGCAAACTTAATGGCGGAGAAGAATAAGTATCTGTTGTTGAAAAATGCACTCTTCCAGTATATGATGTTACGGTATTCCCAAAAGCATCAACAGCTTTTACCCTGAAATAAAATGGATTTCCAGCAATTGGTGAAGTTGTCGAAAAAAAGTAAAATTCAAAATGGTGTAGAGTTGATGTCCCTACAGTAACTACTGCTGATGTTGATGAAATTGCGCTATCTGAAACAGTAATTGTTCTTAAGCCAGCTGTTTTAAATCTCACTCCATTTGTAAAAGTATGAGAACCATTATCAGCAGGCATAAAAGTGTAGTTTGAAGGAGAAAATTCAGCCTGAGGATCATTTGAAGTGAATGTTACTGTACCATTATAGTCACCAATAATGTTATTCCAAGAATCTTTTGCTGTAACTTTAAAAGTCAAATAGTCGCCAGCTGTTATTGATGTACTTGAAAGATCTATTGTAAAGAAATTTAATATGCCACCAGTTACTTGAAATCCAGATGAGGTACCATTTATAGTTGATGTAATAGTGTCTTGAACAGTAAAAGATGATAAGACCCAAGGAACAGGAACATTTGAACCTATTAAGGTTATAGAAAAAGTTTTTATTCCAGAATCTCCTGGGCCAAAATTATATGGTATTGCTGGCGAAGATACAAATGTAATACCATATGAAGAATTCAATGTTAGATTAATAGTTCCATTATATCCTGCATCTATTAAATTATTTGCATCTAATGCTCTTATTGTAATATTAAAAGTAACACCAATTTTTGCAGTTGATGGAACTATAACCTCAAAATGAGTTGCTGGCCCACCATAAACTTTTGGAATATAAACTGATAAAAGGCTAAAGATAATTATAAAAGTTAGAAGGACTACCCTTCCTTTTTTCATTAGTTTAAACCTCCTTTTTTGTTTCACTAAAAATCCCCTTGTTTATAAACTATTTTTACTATTAAATTTAAAAAAATCAAGGGGAGAATTAATTCTCCCCTGGGTAAGTAATAAAAACTTTCCTTTCCAAAGGCCTCCATTCAACTTTTGCACCAAATGCTTCCATCATAAACCTTATAGGTACATATACCCTATCATTTCTAATAAGTGGTGTAGTGTCCATTTCATATGGTTTACCATTTAATGATGTAACTTTTGAATCAGGAGAAACTTTTAAAATTTTCTTTAACCCTCCACTATCCTCAATTGTAATTGTAATAATTCTTACAACTGGGTCCCAATCAACTATTGCACCAATTGATTCACTTATAAATCTAAGAGGAACCATTGTTCTGTTGTTGAAAATAAATGGTGGATAATCTAAAATCTTAAAATACTCATTAACCTTCGCTTCAACTTTACCAATTGTTAACTCAATTTTAACTCTTGGATTCCAAACAACCCCTATGTTTCTTCTTGATGTGTTTCCTGCTTTATCAATTAAAATAAAATCTAAAACATTTGTTCCAGACTTTTTAAGTTCAATTTTTCCTTCAAATTTTCCGTCTTCTCTTATTAAAATTTCTTCACCATTAACCGTAAGTTTTCCTCCTAACTCTCCCTTTCCTTTTATTTCTATAATTTTATCATAAACTACAAGCCAAGGTGTTGGATATTCAATTGTAAGTTCTGGTAGAATTGTATCTCTTATAACTTTTATGACTTTAAAAAATTCATTTCCAGCAATATCAATTAATATAAATGTTATAGAATTTACTCCCTCAAAAATTTCGACCTCAGTTTTAAATGTACCATCTTCTTTAATATTAACTCTTTTACCTTGAATAAGTAAAATTGAATTATATTCTGAGATAGAACCTACTATTTCGATTTTTTCTTTATTAAAGTACATTCCATCTTCTATATTTATTGAAGTTATTTTTGGAATTGTTGTGTCAACTTTAAAACTTTTTTCTTTTATCTCTTCTTCGCTTCCTAATTTATCCTTAGCATAATAGTAAAGTGTATTAATTCCTTCAGGTGGAGTTAAAAAACCTTTATATTCATTCCATGGTCCATTGTCCCATCTATAAAATACAGTCGGTTCTTTATCATATTTTGAAGCTGAAGAAAAAGTAATAACAGGCATAGTTTTATAGTATCCATTTAAACCATCTGGTTCGGATTTTGAAAGAATAATTTTTGTTTCTGGTTGAGGATAGACAAGAAAACTTTTTGAGTTAATAGGTGTTGGTTCTCTTGATGTATAAATTGTTAAATAATACTCTCCTTCATCATTTATCTTTATGTTTGCTACTTGAGAAATGAAAATAGTAAATTCTTCTTCTCTGCCAATTGGTACTGGTGTTTGAATTGAAAGGATTAATTTATCTTTTGAAATGGTTGGGGATTTTGTTAGAGATATTCCTTTGATTTTTATTGAATCAGGTTTAATATTTTGAGGAAGTTCTACTTTTTGTGGAAATTTTAAGTAAATGTATTCATTTACACTTAATGAACCACCTGGACCAGTTTTTAAAATAATTTCAAATGATATTGCTCTTTTTGTTGATGGAGGAACTACCTTTGTTGAAATTGAGGATAACATTGACTCGATTAAAGTGTAAGGTGAAGATGTAACTTCTGTTCTCTCTTTTTTTGTCCATGCTTTTAATCTATAATCTCCAGGGTTGTCTGGGTTTTTAATTCCTGCCTCTCTTGAAATTATAATTTCAATTTTTTCCTCATTGCCAATTTTAACAGGAGTGTTTATTGTTAAAATTTTATTTGAAATGTCAATGTTTGGGAATTTTGTTAGATTTATTCCATTTAATGTAATTAAATTTCTATCAATATTATTTGGAAGTTTTGTATAAGAAGGAAATTTAATATAAATTTCATCTCCTTCTAAAAGTGATCCATGTTTTCCTGTTTTAAAACTTATTTTGTATTCTACTTCAACTTTTGTAACAGGTGGATTAGATTCGACTCTTAAATTAGAAATTATTGATTCAACAATTTTATAAGAAAAAGAGATTACATAAGTTGGTTCTCTACTTGTTGCAACTTGAAGTGAATAATCTCCACTTTTTGTTGGATTTTTTATTCCAAAATTTTCATTGAATATAATTTTTACATCTGAATTATTTAAAATATTAATTGGAGCTTTCAAAGTTACTTTTCTTCCAGTTGATATAATCACATCACTGGGATTAACTCCATTAATTGTTACTTCATTTTTGTCTCCAATATTTGGAACAGAAGTATCATCTGGAAATATAATTGCAATAACATCATGATCTTTTATCAGAGCGCCTGCTGTTCCTGTCCTAAACTCAATTGTATATTTTGATTCTGTGTTAACAACATTTGGTTCAACTTCAACTTTTGGTCGAGATATTACTGAATAATAAATTGTGTAGGGTAGTGAATTAACTGGAATCGGTTCTTTACTTGTATAAACTTGTAAAGTGTATGTTCCAGATTTCGTTGGATTATATATTCCTAAGTTTATTGGAAATGTAACAACAACAAAGGCTCCATTTTGTAATGAATATGGAAATATTAACCTTACAGTTCTTACTGAAACATATGAAATATTAACTGGATATCCATTTATTAATGCACCAAAAAATGGAGGTCCAAAAGGAATAAAAGTATCAAAAGGAAAAGTAATTGTTACAGAATCAACTCCTCCTAATACCCCACCATTTGGACCAAGATTAAACCTTATGTTATATTCAGCAGGAGAACCAGCATAAGGTGGGTTAACATCGACTTTTGGGGTCGAAATTTGACTGATAATATAGATATCTGACAAACCATGATGAGTATAAGGAGGACCTCCGGGTGGAAATTGTGCTCTTATTTGAATATGACCCCAATCTGTCATTTGAAGAGTTACATTATCAACATTTGTGTTAGGGGTTGTAAAGATAGCAGCACCTGGATCTGGATCTGAAATAGGAACAATAGACCAATCAAACTTATCTTCCCATCCATAGATAGATTGAACGTTTGTTCTTTTGTTTCCATAACCATCAAAACTATTAGCAATGAAATTTTTTGTTTCTCCAACAAAACTATTATATGGATTTGGCGAAACCTTAATATTTTGAATTAAATCAGGAATTATTTTTATACTTCCGTTAATATTTATAACAAAGTTAATCCCTCTTTTTACTTTTATATTACCTATCAAATTTCCTGCTTTTGTAGTGTTTATTGCATTCGTTATTTCAATTTCAACCTTACCAGCTAAAGTTTGATTTCCTGTTACAGGAATATCTATAATATTTAAAGATTTTATTATTGTTCCGAAATTTGCTCCTGTTGTATTTAATGTAATTACAACAGTCGAGCCATTGAAATTAAATCCTACTGGAAAAGTAATTATAATAGTATCCCCATTTTGAAGTAAGGGGAGATTATTATCAAAATTTAAAGAAACAATCCAATGTGTATTTGTTTTACCCGCAGTATCATCTCCTTGAGTTACCTGAGTCCCTGGAGTATTTGGTGTAAAGATTACACTTGTAACATTTGCATTAACGCCAATTGTTAGGAAACTGAATCCTAACAAAAAAATTACAGTTAATATAATTAATTTCTTAATCATATAATTACCTCCTTTTAATTATAAACTTCTTTTCTTGATTTAGGTTTCAAAAAATTAGAGATTATATAAATAAGTTTTGTTCCATTGTATAATTAAAATATGAGTATAGAGATAGAAAAGAAAATTCTAAAAGGTTTTATAGTTGATAGATTTACACTTTCAAAATCCTTATCTGAAGGTTTTAAGATTGAATATTTTGAAAATCCAAAAACAACAACAATCCTTAATGCTGTTCTTGATATTTATGAAGGAAGAGGAGAAATTGATTATATTGATTTTCAAACAGTTAAAAGGCACTTAGAAAAAAGAGGGGTATTTGATGATGAGATAAAAAGAACACTATCAGAAATTGAAGAAGTTGAAACACCGACTCTTGCACTTTTAATGTCTTATATTGATATATTAAGAATAAGAAATGGTGAAAGAAGATTAATAAATATTTCAAATGAAATCAATGATTTTGTTGAAAGAAGAGGACCTCATAAACTTGAAGATATTGCAACATTTGCAGTTACAATGGCCGAAGAACTTCAAAAAATAGCACTTGAGAGATTACATAAAAAGCTTGTTCCATCTGAAAGTATAATCAAAAATATTGTGATGGATGTTTTTGAAAAAAGGAAATATCATGGTTTCTCAGTTGAGCCATTTACATCACTTAATAAGTCTCTACTTGGACTTCGACCAGGTTTTTATTATGCTATTGCAGGTGCTCCAAGGAGAGGTAAAACAAATTTCTTACTTCATCTTGCAGTTAATATAATTTCAAATGAAAGAGTTCCTGTTCTTTATTATTCATGGGAACAGACATCAAGAATATTAAACTTGAGAATACTTTCTCAAGAATCAAGATTAAATCCTGTGAAAATTATTTCTAAAGAACTGAATGAAGAGGAATTTAAAAGATTTGAGGATGCATATAAAAAACTTCAAGATGTCTTCCCTTTTTTATACATAATTGAAGGAAGTAGTAGTGATACTTTAGAGAAGATTGAAGCGCATGCATATAACATTATGCAAAGCCATAGATGTGATACAGTTGTGATTTTTCTCGATTACATTCAAAAAATTCCAATTGAATCAAGAGGATATGTTGCTATAGAAGAAAAGGTTGATGAGGTTTCTGGTAAAATAGCAATGCTTTCTCTTTCTCTTAAATCTCCCATTGTTGCAATTTCTGCACTTGATAAAGAGGGTTGTAAGTTGGATGAAGAAGGAGTTGATAGACCAACAATGTTTAACTCAACTGGTGGTGGAGACATAGAGTATGATTCAGATGTTGCTATGGTTCTAGTAAAAAATCATAAAGAAACAAATGAACTAAAAGAAAAACTTCTTAATCTTGTTAAAAATGGACAACTTCTTCCAGAAGATATGCCTAATATTGATATAATTGACCTTTATATAGACAAAAATAGAGATGCACCAGAGGGAACATCTAATATAATTCAATATCTATTTTTTATAGATTCAAATAAATTCATTGAAATAGGTTATAAAGATCCATCTCAAAAATATACTTATGCAAAAATAAGTGAAATTGTTGAAAAACTAAGAAAAGAGGGTTATTTAAAATTAATAACAAAAGAAGAACAGATAAAAGAAAAACCAAAGTTTTCAGGTTTTGAGCCCTTATAAGTTGACATAAAGTTCCTTTTGTATTAAAAAATATTTATCTATTTGTTTTCTTGGAGGATTTATGCTTGATAAAAAGTTTATAAGAAGTAATCCTGAAATTGTTAGAGAATCACTAAAAGTAAGAGGATATTCTGATGAAATTTTAGATGATTTTTTAAGAGTTGATAAAGAAAGATTAATGCTTCTTAAAGAATTTGAAGAATTGAAACACAATTTAAATTTACTTTCTAAAAAAGTTGCAGAACTAAAAAGAAAAGGAGAAGATATTGGAGACATACTTCTTGAATCTAAGGAACTTTCTGACAAAATTGAGAGCATAAAAGAAAAATTAAAAATTGTTGAGGATAATTTAGATGATATTGTTTTAAGAATTCCAAATATACCACATGAAAGTGTACCAAAAGGCATTGATAGTTCATTCAATGTTGAAATAAGAATATGGGGAGAAATTAGAGAATTTAATTTTAATCCAAAACCTCATTGGGAATTAGGAGAAGAACTTAACATTCTTGATCAGGAAAGAGCAAGTAAACTTTCTGGATCAAGATTTAATTTATATAAAGGACTTGGTGCTCACCTTGAAAGAGCGTTAATTAATTTTATGCTTGATACTCATATTAAAAAACATGGATATATAGAAGTTTTTCCTCCATTTCTTGTTAGAAGTGATATTATGCTTGGAACAGGTCAACTTCCAAAATTTGGGGATGATATGTATAAAATAGAAAATGAAGATTTATGGTTAATACCAACAGCAGAAGTACCATTAACAAATTTACATAAAGGAGAAATTTTAGAAGAAAGTGAACTCCCTAAATATTACACAGCATACACTGCATGTTTTAGAAGAGAAGCAGGGGCTGCTGGAAAAGATACAAGGGGTTTAATCAGAGTTCATCAATTTGATAAGGTTGAACTTGTTAAAATTGTAAAACCAGAAGATTCTTACAATGAACTTGAAAAACTTGTAAATGAGGCAGAAGAAATTTTAAAAGAATTAAAACTTCCATATAGAGTTATGCTTCTTTCAACAGGTGATATGTCAGGATTTTCTGCTAGTAAAACTTATGATATTGAAGTGTGGATGCCATCTTATGGAAGATTTGTTGAAATATCCTCTTGCTCAAATTGTACAGATTTTCAAGCAAGAAGAATGAATACAAGATTTAGAAGAGAAATTGGAAAAATTGAGTATGTTCATACATTAAATGGTTCTGGCGTTGCAATTGGAAGGTGTTTTGCAGCAATTCTCGAAAATTATCAAAATGAAGATGGGTCAATTACAATTCCAGATGTATTGATACCATATATTGGAGTTGATAAAATAAAAAAAGATTAGGAGGTAATTATGATAAAAGTCATCAAGAATAAACCATTTTTAAGTAAGAAAAATTTAAACTGTAGGGAGTGTTCAACACCTTGTAAATCTGCTTGTAAAACATCAATGACAGTTGGAAATCAAAATTGTGAGAGAGACAGAGAAGAAAAGAAATTTGTCTTCTAAACCACCCCTTTTTCATAAATTTTCATATCTAGATAAATATTTTATTTTTTTTCCAATATCAGGAAGTTTAATTGAAGTAGATAAAAATTTATATTTGAATTTAATTGAAGAAAATATAGTTGAAAATCCCTTTTTTGAAGAAGAAAAAAAAATTTGGGAAGAGAATGAAGTAAAATTTGATCCTCCAGAAAATTTAAAATCTTTGTGTCTTCTTGTATCTCAAACTTGTAATATGAGATGTGATTACTGCTTTGTAGATGAGGGAACTTATAGAGATAAAGAAAGTTTAATGGATGAAGAGATAAGTTTAAAAGCAGTTGATTTTTTAATCGAAAATTCAAAAACAAAACACATTGAAATTGATTTTTTTGGAGGAGAGCCACTTTTAAATTGGGAAGTTGTAAAAAAAACAATTGAATATAGAAATAAAAAAGCAAAAGAAAATGGTAAAATACTAAGACTCTCATTAACAACAAATGGAATTTTACTTGATGATGAGAAATTAAATTTTTTAAAAAATAATTTTGTAAGTTTAATTTTATCTCTTGATGGTCCACTTTATGTAAATGACATTCATAGAAAACTCAAAAATGGCAAAGGTTCATTTGATTTAATTTTTAAAAATTTAAAAAAATTAAAAGATTATGAAGGTTACTATATAAGAGGCACTTTCACAAATAAAACTAAAAATATCCTTGAAAGTGCGAAGTTTTTATATGAAAATGGCTTTAAAAATATATCTCTTGAACCAGTTATTTTAGAAAAAGATAATCCTTTGAGTTTAAAAGATGAAGATTTAGAGGAATTAAAAATTGAGTATGAAAAACTCGGAGAATATTTATATAAAGAAAAACTAAATGGAAAAATTTTAAATTTTTATCACTTCAATATTGATTTATCATCTGGTCCATGTCTAGGAAAGATGAGTTTTGGATGTGGTGCTGGAGTTGAATATTTAGCAGTTGATACAAAGGGAGATATTTATCCATGTCACTTTCTGAAAGAGTTTGAAGAATTTAAAATTGGGAATGTTTTTGATGGTATTGATGAAAAAAAGAAAAAATATTTTATATTTTTAAATGATTTAGATTCAAAAGAGAGATGTAAAAGTTGCTGGGCAAAATATCTTTGTGGAGGAGGGTGCATTGCTCATTCATATTTTATAAATAAAAATCCACTTATTGTACCTAAAGATTTTTGTGAACTTCAAAAAAAGAGAATAGAAATAGGACTTTTATTAAATAGTTTATAATTTAATTAAAACTGAATTTATAGGGGTGATAGATGAATGAAAAAGTTTTAGAAAAAATAGCTCTTGAAAGGGCAATAATTGAAGCTGAAAGGTGTCTTTTCTGTTATGATGCTCCATGTGAAAAAGGTTGTTCTATAAATCTTCCAATTTCAAATTTCATCTATTTTCTTAAAAATAAAAATTTTCATTCTGCATATGAAATTTTAAGGGAAAATCATCCATTAATTTCGGTTGCAGGTTGTGTTTGTCCTGAGGAAGTTCTTTGTCAAATTGAATGCACAAGAGGAAAAATAGATGAACCAATTAAAATAAGAGAACTTCATAATTTTTTAACAGAATTTTTCACTGATAACAAGAATCTTTCATTACCAGAATATAAATATGAAGAAGTTGCAATAGTAGGTGGAGGACCAGCATCTCTTTCTTGTGCTTTTTATTTAAGAACACTAGGATATAAACCAGTTCTATTTTGTAATGATGAAATTGGTGGAATTCCACTTAAAGAAATTTCAAATTTTAGGTTAAGAGATGAAATACTTAAAAAAGATTTAGATTTTATTAAAGAAAATTTTATATTTAGATATGAAAATAAAAAAATTGAGAGTTTGTTTGAACTTCAAAAAGATTTCAAAGCAATCTTTATTGGAATAGGCCTTTCAGGTGAAATTGAACTTGAAATAGATGGAGTGGATAAAGAAGGAGTTTTTAAAGCAAGGGAGATTTTGAGAAAAATAAAAAGAGGTGAGGTTATTAATTTAGGAGAAAGAATAGGTATAATTGGTGGAGGAAATGTTGCTTTTGAGATAGCAAATACATTGAAAATGCTCTATCAAGATAAAGAAGTTTTTATAATATATAGAAGAGGAGCAAGTGACCTTAAGTGTTATCCAGAAGAATTTGAAAGAGCAAAAAGGTTGGGTGTAAATTTTTATTTTGGTGCGATTCCAAATGAAATAATTGGAGAGAATAAAGTTTCTGGCTTAAAGGTTTGTCAAGTTAGTTTAAAGGAAAAAGACGAGGATGGAAGAAGAAAACCTATGAAAATTGAGAATAGTGAATTTATAATTCCATTAGATAACATCATAATAGCAATTGGGCAAAAATTAGAAGATGGTATATTTCCTGAAATTCAAAAAGAAAATGGGTTAATTAAAGTTAATGAAAACTATATGACAAATATAAAAGGAGTTTTTGCTGGAGGAGATTGTGTAAATGGTGGAGATACAATAACAAGAGCAGCAAAAGATGGAAAAATTGCTGCATTTAAAATTCATGAATATTTAAGGAGGATATAAAATGTTTAAATTAAAAAACCTTTCAATAGATTTTCTTGGAATAAAACTAGAAAATCCTTTTATTCTTTCAGCATCACCATCAACAGATGAACTTGAAATGGCAATTTCAGGTTTAGAATCAGGATGGGCGGGTGTAATTTTGAAGACAACCTCCATTGAAGATAACCCTGTCCCATTAAAATATCCTATGATGTCATCTTTTGGAACATACTCAAAAAGAGTTTTAGGACTTGGAAATATTGATTTGATTTCAAAATATCACATTGATGAAGTTGAGAAAAGGGTAAAAATTCTAAAAGAAAAATTTCCAAACAAAATGATTGGTGCAAGTATAATGGGAAGCAAAAAAGAAGATTGGCAAAATTTGGTTTATAGATTAAAAAAGGCAGGAGTCGACCTGATTGAATGTTCTTTTTCTTGTCCACAAGGAAGCATGGGTGAAGTACCAGGAAGAATGCTTGCTCAATCTGTTCAAGCAACAGAAAAAGTGACCTCATGGATAAAAGAGGCATCAGATAAAACTCCAGTTTTAATTAAAATAACACCTCAAGTTACAGATATTGTTGAAGTTGCAGAAGCAGTAAAAAGAGGTGGAGCAGATGGAATTACAGCAAGTAATACCATTCCATCTCTTTTAGGAATTGATATATACACATTTGAACCATATCCGACAGTTTTTGGTTTCTCTTCATATTCGGGTCTTTCTGGAAATGCAATAAAACCCATAACATTAAGAACAATTGCTGAAATTAAAAGAAATGTTGACATTGTAATTTCGGGAAATGGAGGAGCATATTCTTCAAGAGATGCAATTGAGTTTATGCTTGTTGGTGCGAGTAATGTTCAATTTTGTACACTTCCAATGGTTTATGGTTTTAGAGTAATAGAAGAGTTAAAGAGAGGCTTATCTCATTATCTTTATGAGATGGGTTTTAATTCTCCATTGGAAATTGTTGGAAAAACACTTGATAAAATCAAAGCAAACGAGGAGCTAATGGTCTTGGATATTGTTAAAGCAAAAATAGATGAAGAGAAATGCATCGGATGTGAACTTTGTTTTGTAAGCTGTAAAGATGGAGGACATATGGCAATTGAATTACAAGAGAATAGAAGAGTTCCAAAGATAAATGAAGAAAAGTGTGTTGGATGCGCTTTATGTATGCAAGTTTGTCCTGTAGATGCAATTAAAATTTATGAGAAAAAAGGAAATATTGAACACTATTTTATGAGAAAATGAAAAAAATTGTCATAAATTTTAAACTTAATGGAGAAGATATTGTTGATGAGGTTCCTGTAAACAAAACTCTTGTTGAATATTTAAGGGATAATTTACATTTAACAGGGACAAAAGAGGGTTGCTCAAAAGGCGAATGTGGTGCTTGTACAGTAATTATTGATGGGAAAACTTATACTTCATGTCTTGTTTTGATACCAGAGGTCCAAAATAAAGAAATTTTTACAATTGAGGGTATAAAAGATAGAGTAGATTTTATTGATTATTTAATTGATGAAGGCGCTTTTCAATGTGGTTTTTGTGCACCAGGTTTTGTTGTAAGTTTACACTCTTTTCTTGAGAAAAATAAAAATCTTACAATAGATGAAATAAGAGAGGCAATCTCTGGAAATTTATGTAGATGTACAGGTTATAAAAAAATTCTTGATGCAATGAAAAATTATATCGAAAATAAATGAGGGGAATATGAAAGAATTTGAATATTTTAAACCAAAAAATTTGGATGAAGCACTCGAACTTGCAAAAGAGTTTAAAAATAATAAAAGATTTCTTGCAGGTGGTACAGATTTAATTGTAAGATTAAAAGATAATTTAATAAAAGAAGACAATATCATTGATTTAAAAGAAATAGATGAGTTAAAAGGAATAGATGAGAATGGAGAAAATATTGAAATAGGTTCACTTGTCACCTTCTCAGAAATTATTGAATCAGAAATTTTAAATAAAAACTCATCCCTTCTTGTTCTTGCTTCTAAAAAAGTTGGATCACCTCAAATAAGAAATAAAGGAACAATAGGAGGAAATTTATGTAATGCATCACCTGCAGGTGATTCAATACCTCCACTTATGTGCGAAGATGCAGAACTACTTCTGAAATCAAAAAATGGGGAAAGAATTGTCAAAATAGTTGAATTTTTCTTAGGACCAGGAAAAACATGTTTGAGGGAAGATGAAATTTTAATAAAAATAGTTTTAAAAAAGTGGAAAAATTCTCACATAGGATTTTTCAATAAACTTGGACAAAGAAATGCTTTAACAATAGCAATAGCATCCAATTGCATTAAAATTGAAAAAGAAAATGGAGTGATAAAAGATATTAAAATTTCTTTAGGTTCAGTTGCTCCAACTGTTGTTAGAGCAAAAAAGATTGAGGAAGCAATTTTAAATTTGAAAAATTTAAATGAAGATGAGTTATTAAAAATTTCATCAATTGTTGAAAATGAAATTGATCCAATAACAGATGTTAGGGGTTCAAGAGAATATAGAATTGAAGTTTCAAAATATCTTCTATATGAAAGTTTAACTTATTTATTAAATTTGTGAGGGAGAAAAATGAGTATAAAAATCAAGGAAATAAAATCTGAAAAAGAAAGGTGGATTGGTAAAAAAATTAAACAGGTTCTATCTGAAGAGAAGGTAAAGGGTGAACTTAAATTTCCATCTGATATATATTTTGAAAATATGATTTGGGGGAAAGTTTTAAGAAGTAAATATCCTCATGCTTTAATTAAAAAAATTGATACATCAAAAGCAGAAAAATATCCAGGTGTAGTTAAAGTTTTAACTTATAAAGATATACCAGGTTTAAATGGGTTTGGAATTGTTGTTCAAGATCAACCAGTTTTATGTTTTAACAAAGTAAGGTATGTTGGAGATGCAATTGCTCTTGTTGCTGTAGAAACAAAAGAAATAGCAGAAAAAGCGCTTGAGTTAATTGAAGTTGAATATGAACCACTTCCAGTAGTTGATGACCCTCTTAAAGCAATTGAAGAGAGTTCTCCAAAGGTTCATGAGAGTGGAAATATTCACCTTCATACAGTTATCAAAAAGGGAGACATAGAAAAAGGATTTAAAGAAGCAGATTTAATAATTGAAAATGAGTATAGGACTGGAAGGCAAGAACATGCTTATCTTGAACCTGAAAATGGAGTTGCATTTTATGATGAAGAGGAAGATACAATTACAGTTATCTGTGGAGGGCAATATCCATTTAGAGATCAAATTCAAATAGCAAGAGTTCTTGCTTTTGATCCAAGAAAAATTAGAGTTATTAATGAGCCAATGGGTGGAGGTTTTGGTGGAAAGGATGAAATAACAACACAAATTCATCTCGCACTTCTTGCTTATCATACAAAAAGACCTGTAAAGATGGAAATATCAAGAGAAGAATCAATTGTTTTCTCATGGAAAAGACATCCTATGATTTTAAAATACAAAACTGGTGTTAAAAAAGATGGAACACTTATTGCAAATGAAGTTTATATTTATGCCGATACAGGTTCTTATGCATCACTTGGTGGTCCAGTTGTTAATCTTGCTATAGAGCACTCCTGTGGTCCATATAGAGTTCCAAATACACATATTGAAGGTTTTTGTATATACACTAACAATGGAGTATCTGGTGCCTTTAGAGGATTTGGCGTAAATCAAGTGACCTTCGCAATGGAATCTCAAATGGATGAAATTGCAAAAAAACTTCAAATTGATCCTGTTGAATTAAGAAGGAAAAATATTTTAAAAAGAGGGGATTTGACAGGAATTGGGAGCGTAATTGAAACAAGTATAGGAATTAATAATATCTTAGATGAAATTGAAAAACATCCAATATACAAAGAAAGAGAAAAAATAAAACTTATTTCAAAAAAATATAAAAAATTAGGTGTTGGTATTGCCATATCGTATCAAGGAACAGGTCTAGGGGTTGGACTTCCAGATTATGGAGCAGCAATTATTGAAATGAGAAGAGATGGAGGTTTTAACATATACACAGGAAGTGTTGAAATAGGACAAGGAACAAAAACAACACTTAGAATAATTGCTCTTGAATCTTTAAAAGTTAAAGATGAAAATAAGGTTTTTATTATAACAGGTGATACCTCCATATCACCAGATTCTGGAACAACAACTGCATCTGGTGCAACACATAGAAGTGGCAGAGCAATAAAAATTGCATCAGAAAAAATTTTAAAAATTTTAAAAAGAGAAGTATCAGAAATTTTTAATATTTCAGAAAATAATATTTATGTTGAAGAAGAAACTTTTTATGATAAAGATGGAAGAGAATTGATAAATTATGAAAAATTGGGAGAAATTCTTTATGAAAAAAGAAGGTTACCTAAAGCAGAAGGGCATTTTAACTTTCCAACTTCAAAAACAAAAATTGAAGGTGCTTTTGGTCTTCCACATTATATATTTAGTTTTTCGGGTAGCATTGCGCTTGTTGAAGTAAATACTCTTACAGGAAAAGTTAATTTAGTTAAAGGGGTGAATCTTATTGATGGGGGAAGAGTTATAAACAAAATTGGTTTTGAGGGACAATCAGAGGGGGGACTTGTGATGGGAATGGGATATGCATTAATGGAGGATGTAATTATAAAAAATGGAGAATTTTTAACAAAAAATTATTCAACATATCTTATCCCGACATCTCTTGATGCACCACCTGATATTGAAACAATACCAATTGAAAGTATTGAAGAATTAGGACCATATGGTTCAAAAGGCATTGGAGAGACAACAATGGTTCCTATTGCGCCTGCAATTACAAATGCAATTTTTGATGCAACAAAGGTTAGAATAAAACAAATTCCTGCAACACCTGAAAGGGTCTTCTTTAAATTAAGAAAAAAAGAAAAGGAGGATAAAAAATTATGAATATTTTGTTTAAAGATGTGACTTTAATAGGAACAATGGATAAAGAGAACAAAGAGATAGAAAATGGTTATGTCTCTATTGAAAATGAAATCATAACTTATGTTGGAGATAAAGAACCAGAAGGTAAATTTGATAGGATAATAGATGGAAGAGGAAAACTTCTTCTTCCAGGTTTTGTAAACACTCATCACCATTTTTATCAAACTCTTTTCAGAAATATAAAAGAAGTTAATGATCTTAAACTTTTTGATTGGCTAACATTTTTATATGAAAGATGGAAAAATATTGATGAAGAAGCTGTTTTTGTATCAACAATTGTTGCAATTCTTGAAATGATGAAAAGTGGAGTAACTACAACAACAGATCATCTTTATCTTGTTCCATATGGAAATACAAAAATTTTTAATGCTCAAATTGAAGCAGCAAAATTAACAAAAGTTAGATTTCATACAACAAGAGGTTCAATGTCTCTTTCAAAAAAAGATGGAGGGCTTCCTCCAGATAGTGTTGTTCAAAAAGACGAAGAGATTTTGATTCACACAGAGGAAATGATAAAAAAATATCATGATAAAAATAGATATTCAATGCTTAGAATTGCAATAGGTCCTTGCTCTCCATTCTCTGTTACAAAAAATATCATGTTAGAAAGTTTAAAACTTGCTGAAAAATATGATGTTTTGCTTCATACTCATCTTGCAGAAACTCTTGATGAAGAAATCTATTGTAAAGAAAAATTTGGAATTAGACCAGTTGAACTTATGGAATCTCTCGGATGGATAAACAAAAGAGTTTGGTTTGCACATATGGTCCATTTAAGTGATAGTGACATTGAGAAACTCATAAAAGGTGATGTTGGAATGGCTCATTGCCCTACATCAAATATGAAACTAGGTTCTGGAATCGCAAGAGTCGGTGAATTAAAAGGAAAATTGCGAATAGGACTTGCTGTTGATGGAAGTTCAAGTAATGATACAAATAATTTTATTCTTGAAATTAGAAATGCTCTTCTTCTTCAAAGAGTTAAATATGGAAGTGATGCACTAACCTCAAGAGAAGTTTTGAAATTTGCAACAATGGGTGGAGCAGAAGTTTTAAGAATGGATGATTTTATTGGCTCAATTGAGATAGGGAAGGCAGGAGATATTATAATGTTTGACCTTAATAAAATCGAATTTGCAGGCGGACTTAATGACCTAATTTCTGTTCCAGTTTATCTTGATGCAAAAAGAGTTGATTTTTTGATGATCGATGGAGAAATTTTAATTGAAGATGGAAAATTTGTTCATATTGATGAGAGGGAATTTATAGAAAAACAAAATGCTATTTCAAAAAAATTGATAAGTAAAATTTAAATATCTATTTTTGGAAGTACAATTCCTAATTGTTTATCATACTTCCCTTTTTTATCTTTATAACTTAATTCACACTCTTCATCACTTTCAAGGAAAATTATTTGTGCTATTCCTTCAAATGCATATACTTTTACAGGAAGTGGGGTTGTGTTTGAAATTTCAATTGTAACTTGTCCTTCCCATTCTGCTTCAATTGGTGTTATATTAACTATTATTCCACATCTTGCATATGTTGATTTTCCAATACAAATTCCAAGAATTTTTCTTGGAATTCTTAAATATTCTATGCTTCTTCCAAGTATAAATGAATTTGGTGGAATTATACATGTTTCACCTTTATAATCAACAAAACTTTTAGGGTCGAAATTTTTTGGGTCAATTATTGAATTAAATACATTTGTAAAAATTTTAAACTCATCTGATAACCTTAAATCATATCCATAAGAAGATAATCCATAAGATATTACACCTTTTTTTATCTGTTTCTCTTCAAAAGGTTCTATCATTTTATATTCAATTGCCATTTTTTTAATCCACTTGTCACTCTTTAACATCTCAACTCCTTATTATTATGAAATCGCCCTCTATTTCAAAATCTTCAAATACAGTTGGGGCATGTTCTTTTAAAATTTTTAAAATTTCTATAAAAACTCTTCTTATCTCCCACTGTGCCTCTTTTCCACCCCTTAATTTAATCATATGTCTTAATTCTCTGAAATTTGCAGTGAGCACTATTTCTGTTTTTGTTGCATTTGGAAGAATAAATCTTGCATCCTCTTTTGGAATTCCCAATTTTATTAAATCCTGATAGACAAATTTACAATTTTGCATAAATTCATCATAAATTTTTAATGCTTCATCATTTTTTGCAATTGTATCAGGAATCACATAATCAAAATTTGATTCATTAACATATCTTTGAGATTTTTGAGTATATGATGCAATTCTGTGTCTTACAAGTTGATGTGTAAAACTTCTTGAGACACCCGAGATTCTAAAAGATGCTACTGCATGTTCCAAAACAGATTCATGCCCAAGTTTCAAAAGCATTCTTATGAAATTCTTATGACTCTCGGGTGTCATGCGATCAAAAGATTCATGAGAAGTTCTTCCTGCTTCTTCTATTACTTTTTCTGGATTTGGAGTTATATAAATTAATTTAACTTCCAAAAGTTATCCTCTTTTTGGTGGTTTTACAATTATTTCGGAGAGTTCTGGCTTTTTCTTTAACTCCTCTTTAAGCGCCTCTTCTCTTGCAGGATTAACATAATTTGGATCTTCAAATGAATATTTGAAGTTTGTATGAATGTCATATCTTCTTTCAATTAATGCAACTGTATCTTCAACAAAAACAAGTTCTTCATCAGTTGGTATTACAAAAATTCTAACTTTTGAACCTTCACCTGTTATCTCTGTTTCGGCATTTCTTGTTTTTGATATTTCATTTTTTCTCTTATCATAAATTATTCCGAGATTCTCAAGACCATCGAGAGTTTTCCCTCTAATTAATGGACTCATCTCACCAACACCTGCTGTGAATACAATAGCATCAACTCTTCCTAAAACAGCATAATAAGCTCCAATGTACTTTTTGAGTCTGTATGTTTCAATTTCAATTGCAAGTTTTGCCCTTTCATCTCCTTCTTCTGCTGCCTTTTCAACATCTCTTCTATCTGTATATTTTCCAGTTATTCCTAAAATTCCACTTTTTTTATTTAAAAGATTATCAAGTTGATCAACTGTTAAATTTTCTTTTCTCATCATAAATAAATCGATTCCTGCATCATGATCTCCTGCTCTTGTTCCCATAACAAGTCCTTCAAGTGGAGTTAATCCCATTGATGTATCAACTGAAATTCCATTTTTCACAGCATTTGCACTTGCCCCATTTCCAATATGTAAACAAATTAAATTTGTTTCAAATGGGCTTTTTCCTAAGAGCACTGCTGCTCTTTTAGAAACATATAAAAATGAGGTTCCATGAAATCCATACCTTCTAACTCTATACTTTTCATACCATTCATAAGGAAGTGAATATATATATGCTTGTCTTGGCATTGTTTGATGCCATGCTGTATCCATTATTGCACAGTGTGGGACATCTGGTAAAACTTCCATTGCAGCTCTAACTCCGAGTAAATTTGGAGGATTGTGAAGAGGAGCAAGATCAGATAATGCTTCAAATGTTTTTAAAAATTCATCATTTATTATGGTTGATATAGCAAATTTTTCTCCACCATGAACCATTCTATGACCTACTCCAGTAATGCTTTTGAGGTCTTTTATTACCCCCATCTCAGAATCAAGAAGGGTATCGATTATTAATTTAATTGCAACTTTATGGTCAGGGCAATCATGTTCTACTTTAAAACTACCTTTTCCATTTGCATAGTGGTCTATAAAAGAACTACCTATTCCAACTCTTTCAACTATCCCTCTTGCTAAAATTTTCCTCTCATTCCATCTGTAGAGTTGGTACTTTACTGAAGAACTTCCGCAATTTAATGTGAGTATATCCATAAGACAAACCTCCTTGAGATTTTATTTATATATCAAAAATAATATCAACTTTATATAAATTATCAACTTTCTCAATAATCATGTCTTCAAGAGTGCATGCTTTTATTGCATATTTTATTTTGTGTCTTTTTTCATCAAAACTCTCTCCAAAAAATTTTCCTTTAATTAAGTTCTCATTAAATACATCAATTTTAAATTCTTTTATTAAAAAGAATTTTGAGTCAAATAAATAGATAAATTCATTTAAAAATTTATTCAATAACATTTCGATAAAATCTGATTTTATTTCAAAATCAATCTCTTCTATTTTTTGAAGATTTTCTTCTTCTCTCATTAAAAAAAGAGTCCCATCTCCTGCATTTTCGAAAAGTTCTCTTAAAGATTTTCCATAAACTCTAATTCCAACATCAGCAGTATGAGGGAAAATTTCAAATTTTTTCATTTCTATAAACTGCAATACCTCTTACCTCATCTACCGTATCTATGTTAATTAATTTTACTCCTGAGGCAGTTCTTTTTTGTATGGGAACTTCTTTTGCTTTAATTCTTATCACTTTCCCAAACTTTGTTACAATAAATATATCATCATTTTCACTTACATTTCTTACTGCAACAACACTATCACTCTTTAATTTTATTCCTCTCATTCCTGAAATTCCTCTGTTTTTTAGTGAGATTTCTTTGAAATCAATTCTTTTACCTTTTCCTTTTTGAGTTACAATGAAAAACCACTTATTTTCTTCTTCTGTGTCAAAACTTGCAATTTCATCATTCTCTTTTAGTTTTAATCCTCTAACTCCACTTGCTCCTCTTCCTTGAGGTCTTAATTTCTTCAAAGAAAATTTTGCCGTATTACCTTTTTTAGTTATTACAACAATGTTTTCTTCTCCATTAACAACTCTTACTCTTTTAACAGAATCATCGCTCCCTAAACTAATTATTTTAACTCCATTTCTTCTTAGGTTTTTAAGAAATCCACCATCAACCATTTTAACTTTGCCTTTTGATGTAAAAAGGAGCAAATATTTTTTGTTGAGTTCTCCTGTATAAACTGATGTGACTCTTTCATCAGGATGAAGTGGAAGAAGGATATGAAGTGCTTCACCCTTTGCTTTCTTTTCACCTTCAGGAATTTGATAAACAGGTATAGAATATGCTTTTCCAAAATCTGTAAATAAATAAAGATTTTTATGAGTAGATGTGAAATAGATATCTGCAATTTCATCTTCTCTTCCTAAAGTAATTCCTTTAACCCCTTTTCCACCTCTATTTTGAGTTATGAAACTCTCTAAATTTATTCTTTTTATATAACCATCATTTGTGAGAAAAACTATAACTTTCTCATCTTGAATAATATCTTTTATTGATAACTCTTCTATTTTCTCCTCTTTTATCTCTGTTTTTCTATCATCTCCATATCTTTTCTTTATATGAATTAACTCTTCTTCAATTACTTTAAGAAGTGCTTCTCTTTTTGTTAAAATTTCATTTAATCTTTTTATGTTTTCCTCTTTTGTCTTTATATCTTTAATTAATTTTTCAACTTCAATTGACATTAGTCTTGCAAGTCTCATATCTAAAATAGCATTACTTTGTTCATCATCAATATCAAGAAGTGAGTTTAATTTCTTTCTTGCATCATCTATATCTTTTGAACCTTTTATGATTTCAATAACTTCATCTAATCTATCAATTCCCTTTTTGATACCTGTTAAAATTTTTAATTCCCTCTTCTCCTCTCTTAATTCATAAAGAGTTCTTTTTGTTATGATCTCTTCTCTAAACTCAAGGAAAGAAATAAGAACCTCTTTAATAGAAAGAAGTTTTGGCCTTCCATTAATCAATGCAACAAAGTTTACTGGAAAAGATGTTTTGAGCTCTGTATATTCATAAAGTTTTTTCTCAAAAACATTTGTATCTACATTCTTTTTTAACTCAATAACAATTCTTATTCCTTCTTTTGATGACTCATCTCTTATATCATCAATCTCTTTTAATTTCCCATTTTTTACAAGTTCTACAATTCTTTTGATAAGATTTGCTTTGTTTACATTATAAGGTATCTCATAAATTATGTATGATAAAGTTTTACCAATTTTCTCAAATTTTCCTTTGCCCTTTATTATTACAGAACCTCTTCCAGTTTCAAAATAAGATTTTATTCCATCAATATTTAAAATGACTCCTCTTGTTGGAAAATCTGGTCCCTTAAGAACTTTTAATATTTCATCAGTGTTTTTTTCTCTATCTTTTAAAAGAAGAAGAAGAGCATCAATAACTTCATTTAGATTATGAGGAGGAATATTTGTTGCCATACCAACTGCAATTCCTGTTGCTCCATTCAGTAAAATGTTTGGAATTTTTGCAGGAAGTACCTCTGGTTCTAAAAGAGTACTGTCAAAGTTTGGTCTAAAGGGCACAGTTTCTTTTTCAAGGTCACTTAAAAGTTCTAAAGAGATTGGTGCAAGTCTTACTTCAGTGTATCTCATTGCTGCAGGAGGATCTCCATCTAAACTTCCAAAATTTCCTTGGCCCTCAACAAGAGGATATCTCATTGTGAAATCTTGAGCCATTCTTACTAATGCTTCATAAACAGGAGCATCTCCATGTGGATGGTACTTACCAAGAGTTTCTCCAACAACTCTTGCACTCTTTTTGAAAGGTGAGTTTGGAAGATTTCCAAGTTCCTTCATTGAATAGAGAATTCTTCTCTGAACTGGTTTTAAACCATCTCTAATATCTGGAAGTGCTCTTGAAATGATAACACTTAATGCATATGAAAGATATGAATCTTTTAATTCATCTTCAATTGGAATCAAAAGTTCTTTTTCCTTATATATCAAGTTGCTTTACCTCCAAAGCATGTTCTTCAATGAAGTTTTTTCTTATTAAAACATCTTCCCCCATCAATGTATCAATTATCTCCTTTGCTCTTTCCCCATCTTGAACTTGGACTTTTTTTAATATTCTTGTCTCTGGATTCATTGTTGTCTCATATAACTCTTCTGGATTCATCTCACCAAGACCTTTATATCTATTAATTGTGTATTTTATACCACTTTTCTCAAGTTCATTAACTATTTTATCTTTCTCCTCTTCAGAATAAGCATATTTTTTATTCTTTCCAAAAGAGATTTTATAAAGAGGTGGCATTGCAACATAAAGATAACCTTCTTCAATTATCTCTTTAAGATAGGTCCAGAAAAATGCAAGAAGTAGAGTTTTTATATGAGATCCATCAACATCTGCATCTGTCATAATAATTATTTTTTTGTATCTTAATTTACCTATATCAAAGTTTTCAAGAATTCCAGTACCTAAAGAGGCAATTATAGATTTTATTTCATTGTTATCTAATATTTTGTGAACTGAAGATTTTATAGCATTAAGAATTTTACCTCTTAAGGGTAAAATTGCCTGAGTTGTTCTATTTCTTCCCTGTTTTGCACTTCCACCTGCAGATTCACCTTCAACAATAAAAAGTTCTGATTTTTCAGGGTCTTTTTCAGAACAATCTGCAAGTTTTCCTGGAAGAGTCTCATCAAAAAAAACTTTTTTTCTTACAAGTTCTCTTGCTTTTCTTGCTGCTTCTCTTGCTTTTTTACTCAGTTCAACTCTTCTTAATATTGCTTTTAGTGTGTTTGGATTTTTCTCTAAAGCGCTAATTAGATTATGGTAAATGAAATCTTCAAATTCCTTTTTAACCCAAGAATTACCTAATTTTGTTTTTGTCTGTCCCTCAAATTGTGGATCAAAAATTTTAATATTTATTATTGCATATAAACCTTCTGAGGCATCTTCCCAAGTGAAAGAGTCATCATCTTTTAAAAATTCAAATTTTTTACCTTCTTCATTCAAAAATTTCGTTAAACCACCTTTGAAACCTGTAAGATGAGTTCCGCCTTCTGATGTAAAAATTGAATTTACATAAGATAAAATGTTTGTTTTTGTTATATTTGTATATGTTAAAATAACTTCAAAAAAATATTCATCTTTTTCTTCTGAAAAGTAAATTGGAGGAGCGGTGCATTCTTTATCTTTAATTAACTCATCAAAATAAGATTTAATTCCTCCCTCAAATAAAAATTCTTCTTCTTTATTAGTTCTTTCATCAATTAGTTTTATTCTTACACCTTTATTTAAAAATGCTAAAGTTATTAGTCTTTCTCTTATAATTTCATAATTAAATTCAGTTGTTTCAAAAATTTCAGGATCTGGTTTAAATTTAATATAAGTTCCACTTTTTACTTCATCTATTTCCTCTTCTTTTAGATCAGATATACATTCACCCCTTGAATAAAATTGAAAATATTTTTTACCATCTCTATATACTTCAACATATAATTCAATTGATAATGCATTAACTACCGATATTCCAACACCATGAAGACCACCTGAAACTTTATATGCTTTTCCTTCAAATTTTCCACCAGCATGAAGTTTTGTAAGAGCAAGTTCTATTCCAGAGACACCATATTGAGGATGTATATCAGGAGGAATTCCTCTTCCATCATCAAGAACAGAAACTGAGTTATCTTTGTGAATCGTCACTATTATATTTTTACAAAAGCCAACCATTGCTTCATCAATTGAGTTGTCTACAATTTCAAAAACAAGATGGTGAAGGCCAGAAGAATCAGTGGAACCAATATACATACTTGGCCTTTTTCTTACACCTTCTAAACCTTCAAGAACTTTTATAAAAGATGCATTATAATTATTTATTTCTTCCATATCCTTTCCTCTTTAAAAAAACTTTTGCCTCTTTTATCACCTCATAACCATAAATCTCATTTATTTTTTTCTTAATTTTTGGAAATAGATTTATAAAATTCTCACTCCAAGTTGGATGATCAGAAAGAACAAAAAGAACACCCTTTTTTATATCTTTTGGAATTATGTGGTTTGAGATAGAGTTTCCTACATATTTTTTCCAGTTTAGAATTATGTCTTTCTCATAAATTTTTTTCTTTAAATCTCTCTCTTCTAAAAATCTATCTAAGATTTGAGAGAGTCTTTCTAACATAATTTATTCTCCTTTTGAGTTCAAAAAAAAAGTGGAACTTAACGTCTTTAGTTCCACTGGAACAATCTCCTCAGAAAAAGAGGTAATAATAACCTGATTAAAATTATACAATAATTCTATTAACTTTTCAATTTTTTTCTTATCAATTGTTTCAAAAAGGTCATCTATTAAAAAAATTGCTTTTTTATTAATTGCTTCATAAATCAGTTTATAAAGAGACAAAATAATATATAAAGAAATCTCTTCAATTTCTCCAAGAGAAAATAGATTTTTAATTTCAATTCCTTTATATAAGAATAATATATCATCAAGATGTGGTCCAATTAACCCATATCCTCTTTCTATTTCTTCGTTTTTAATTTTATTCAATTCCTGTAATGTAATTATTTTCGGTTCATAGATTATCTCGATTTTATTTAAATATAAATTTAAAAACTCTTCTTTTAATTTTTTAATGAAATTATCTCTTTTTTCCTGTATCTTCAATCCTTTATCATAAAGTTTCTCATTCAATGATTCAAGAAGAATTTCAAAATAAAAATTTCCTTTATCTTCCTTTAATTTTTTTAAGAGAGAATTTTTAGATTGCAAAATATCGTTATATTCTGAAATCAAATTTTTATATTCTTTATCAATAATTGAAATGTTAGAATCAAGAAAACTTCTTCTAATTTCTGGCTCTTTTAAAATAATATCTTTTGTTCTAAAATTAAAGAAAATTATAGGAATAGCCCCTATCAGTTCTTTTTGTGATTGAATTGGTTTTCCATTTATTGAAATTAATTTTCTTTTCTCTTTATAAATAATTTCGATTTTTATTAGTGATTCATTATCTAAAAAACTCCCACTTAGAAAAAAACTTGTTTCAGGAAATTTTGGAAGTTCACTCTCTTTTAGATTATTAAATGTATTTCCTGAAGAGAGATAATAAATTGCATTGAGTAAATTTGTTTTCCCACTACCATTTTTCCCAATTATTAAATTTATTTTTCCATCAAATTCAAGAGAAAATTCTTCAAAATTTCTAAAAGTTAAGATTTTTATTTCTTTAATTATCATTCAGATCTATATGGCATTATTATGTAAAGTGAATTCTCATTGTCCTTAAATGTAACAGGTGATTCACTATCAAAAAATATAATTTTTACATTTTCCTCATCCATTGTCTTTATTCCTTCGAGTACTTTTTTATTATCAAGATAAATTTTTTCACTATATTTGCTTCCTTCTATAATATCAATTTCCTCTATACCTTCTCCTATATCAATTGAACTTCCCTTTAAAATTAATTTATCTTTTATATCAAACTGAACTTTTCCACTTCCTTCTCTTGTTATTAAAAGTAATCTTTGAAGTGAATCAATTAATTCTTTTCTATTTACAATAATATATTTATCTTCATTCCTTGGAAGAACCATTTCATAATTTGGAAAATTTCCTTGACCCAATCTTGAAACAAAATAAACAGAACCTCCTAAATATGAAAAACTTCTTGGTGAAAAAGAGAGTTTAACAAGTTCTTTTTCTTCTATTTCAACTATTCTTTCAAGAACAGAAACACTTCCTTTAGGAATTAAAAAAGAGAAATCTGCTTCATCTTTTTTAAAATTTTCACTAACAAAAAATGATAATCTATTACCATCAGTTGAAACAAATTTAACATTTTCACCCTTAAATTCAACAAGACAAGATGAGAATTCTAATCTTGTTTTTTGAGGGTCACCTATTGAGAAAGAGACTTTTTGAAGACCTTTACTTAAAAATTCTTTATTTATAATAAACTCTTTTTCGCTGTCATCCATTGAAATAAATGGATAATCTTCCTCTATTATTCTTATTTTATAATCTTTTCCATCTGAATTAATATTTATAAAACCTTCGCTTTTTTCTATTTCAATATCTTCTTTATTAAAAGACCTAATTAAATTTTGAAATGTTTTTGATGAAACAAGAAATCTATCAATACTTCCTTCATAATTAAAAAAATATTTAATCCCAACTTCAAGATCTGTTCCAATTAAAACTCCTCTCGTGTTTTCTTTATCAATTAAAACATTTGAAAGAATTGGCATTGTTGGTGTTGATCTAATAATTCTATTTAAAATAGTAAATCCTTTAAGTAGTTCCTCTTTTTTAACTTTAAACATACTTTAATCCTCCTTCTAATTTTTGATAATTATTTAGTATATATAATATATTCTGTGGAAAAGTTGAATACCTTTTAAAAAATTCTTAAATAAAGAAAAACTTATAAACAATTTTTTAATCACCTATCAACAATCTCTTTAAATCTTCAATACATGCTCTCAAATTTTCATCTTTCTTTAATTCTTTTTTAATTTTTTCAATAGAGTGAAGAACAGTTGAATGATCTCTACCACCAAAAATTTCTCCAATTTGTGGGAGTGAATAATTTGTTAATTCTCTAATAAGATACATCGCAATTTGTCTTGGAACAACATAATCTTGTGATCTTCTCTCGCCTTCAAGGTCTTTAACAGAAAGTGAGAAATAATCTGCAACAGTTGTTTTTATTTTATTTGGACTCAAATCAACCTTTTTTACTTTATCATAAATTCCTGAAAGAACTTTTTTTGCATAATCTAAAGTTATTTCTTGATTACTTAAAGATGCATGCGCAAGAATTCTGATTAAAGCACCTTCAAGTTCTCTTATGTTACTTGTAATTCTTTCTGCTATGAAATTAAAAACATCATCTGGAACAAAAATTCTTTCTTTTTCTGCCTTTTTCTTTAAAATAGCAACACGAGTTTCAAAGTCAGGCGGTGCTATATCAACCATAAGACCCCACTCAAATCTACTTCTTAATCTATCTTCAAGGGTCGGAATTTCTTTTGGAACTCTGTCGCTTGTTATTACAATCTGTTTATAATTGTTGTGTAAAGTGTTGAAGGTGTGGAAAAACTCTTCTTGAGTTCTCTCTTTACCTGCAAGAAATTGAATATCATCTATTAAAAGACAATCTATATTTCTATATTTTTCATGAAATTCATTCATCTTGTTTTTTTGAATTGAATTAATAACTTCATTTGTAAAAACTTCACTTGTTACATATGTAACTTTTAGTGCTGGCTTTGTTTTAATAATGTAGTGCCCTATTGCTTGAATTAAATGAGTTTTACCAAGACCAACTCCACCATAGATAAAAAGAGGATTGTATGACCTTCCAGGATTTTTTGCAACAGCCATGCTTGCAGCATGTGCAAGTTTATTACTATCACCAACAACAAAGTTTTCAAAAGTATAATTTTCATTGAGACCAAAAGAATTTTTCTTTTCAATTTTTAATTCTTCTTTATCATCATCTTTTTTTAAAACAACAAATTCAACTTCAACTTCTTTTCCTGCAACCGCCCTTAAAACCTCTTTAATTAAAGATAAGTAGTTACTCCTTAACCAATCCTTTGCAAATTCAGATATAACTCCGATTTTTAATTTTTCTTCACCTTCTTCAATTACTTCAGTTGTTTTAAACCAAGTTTCAAAAGATGGTTTAGAAAGGTAATCTTTAATTATTGTAAGTGCTTTTTCCCATATTCCTTTCATATCTTTTCCACATTTTCCACAGTTGCTTGTGGAAAACTTTTTATTAAAATTTCAGAAAAATTTTATATGTTTTCCACAAGCAACAAAATTGCTTTATTAGTATATAAAATTTTATTTTTATTTTCAACAATAAAACTAAAACACATAAATTTTAAATTTTTAATTTTTTATCGTTTAAAATTTGCTAATTGAATCTATCTTTCTTCTTTTCTATCAAGTAATGCTTGTATTAAAGAAGAGTCATCTATTGATTCAAGATATGTTGCACCAGATATTCCTCTTGCTAATGAAGAAATTTTAATATTATATTTTTTAAGTATCTTTTTTATATACTCTTTTGTTATATCACCCTCCCATTGAGGAGATAGAGCAAAAATTAACTCTTTCACCTCTCCACTTCTTACTCTTTCTTCAAGAGAGTCAATTGTTAAGTGTTCTATTCCAAGCCCTTGAGATGATGAGATGTGGCCTCCGAGAACATGATAGGTTCCTTTATAGTAACCTAAAGACTCTATTCTTATCAAATCTTTTACATCTTCAACAACAAGAACTGTCGATCTATCACGAGATGAATCTTTACATATAGAACAAATATCTTCGTTTTCTGTTAAATTAAAACAAATTTTACATGTTTTTACATTTTTTCTTAAATTTTTTATATTAACAATTAAATCATCAATAAAATCCTCTTTTGTTCTTAGTAAAAAAAGGGCAATTCTTTCTGCACTTTTTGGTCCAATTCCAGGAAGTTTAGATAAAATTTCAATTAACTTACTTAAACTTTTAGGATACTGATACATTTAGAGTCTTTAAAATCTTATGAACAATACTTATAAACTCTTTTGAGGAAATAGAGTTAGGTTCTGATATAACTATTGGAAAACCAGTGTCACTTCCTTTTCTTATATTTGTCTCAATTGGAATTTTTCCTAAAAGTTGAGCATTAAGTTTTTTACTCATTTTTTCACCACCACCACTTCCAAAAATTTCATATTTTTTTCCTGAATCAGGACAGATAAAATAACTCATATTTTCAATAACTCCAATTATTTGGGTATTTAATTTTTTAAATGCAATAGCAGATCTTGTTGCATCAAGAGTCGATACTTCTTGTGGTGTTGTTACAATAATTACTCCATCTATAGGAAGAGTTTGACCAACAGTTAAAGTTTCATCACCAGTTCCAGGTGGAAGGTCTATTAAAAGAAAATCAAGACTCTCCCATAAAACATCTTCATATAACTCTTCTATTGCTTTTGATATAATAGGACCTCGCCACAAAATTGGAGAATTGTCATTTTGCATAAAAAATCCAATTGAAATTACTTTTACTCCATATTTTTCTATAGGTAAAATTTTCCCATTTAAAACACGGGGTTTCTCATCAATACCAAACATAAGAGGAACGTTTGGTCCATTAATATCGGCATCAAGGACTCCAACTTTAAAATTCATTTTTGAAAGAGTCACAGCAATGTTTGTTGTTACAGTTGATTTCCCAACACCACCTTTCCCAGATGCTATTGCTAATATTTTTTTAATTTCACCCTTTCTTTTTTTCAAAGAGAGATTCAATTTTAATTCTTCAAGTTCCTCTTTTTTCATAGTTTTTAAATTAACATCTGTCTCCTCAAAACCAAGCTCTTTTAATTTAATCTCTACATCCTTTTTTAGTTTTTCTTTGAGTGGACAATTTTCAACTGTTAAAAAAAGATCAAGTGAAATTTTTTTATCATTAAACTCCAAATTTCTAATCATATTTAATTCAACTACACTTCTATTTAATTCAGGATCTATTACTTCTTTAAGTTTCTCAATTATATCTTCTTTATTCATATATTCTCCTATTAATCAAAAACATATCTTCTAAAGTTTGCTCTTTTATTAAAAATTATAAATAGATAAATTCCCTTAAACATAATATCTGATGCCATAGCAATCCATGCACCAAACATTCCAAGAGTGAGAAGATTAACTAAAATAAATGCAATTGGAATTCTAATTAAATACATTCCAATTGTTGTTGCCCAAAAAGGAGATGATGTGTTTCCACCGCCCCTTAATCCTCCCATAAATATTAAAACCATTGCAAAGAAAGGCTGTGCGATAGAAATTATTTTAACAGCAATTCTTGCATAATCTATCACACTTTTCTCATCTGTAAAAATTCTTATGAATAAATTTGGGAAAAAGAATAAAATTACTCCAACCGCACTCATAATTAAAAGAGTTATTTTAAAAGAGTTATATGTGTATTTTCTTGCAAGATCTTCATCCTCTCTTCCAATTGCTTTTCCAACAAGAGTTGTTGTTGCATTTGTAAATCCAAAACCTGTGTTAAAGGAGAGTGACTCAATATTTATTGCAATTCTATGGGCAGCAAATGCCTCTGTTCCAATTCCAAGAACTATATTTCCAAAGAAAAGATTTCCAAATGAAAACATAAATCTTTCAAGTGAGGCAGGAAATCCAATTTTAAACATACTTTTTATTATTTCAAAATTAAATTTTACTAGTTTAAATTCAATATGGAAATGCCTTTTTTTATTAAAAATTAAAATTAAATAAATTAAAAGAGAAACACCTTTTGATAGAGAAGTTGCAATTGCGGCTCCTTTAACTCCCATTGCTGGAAATCCAAATTTACCAAAAATTAATACATAATCAAGAAAAATGTTGATCGAATTTGAAATAAGAGATAAATAGAAAGGGGTTTTGGTATCACCAATTCCTCTAAAAATTGCTCCAAAAATAATTGGTGTAACAAAAACTATCGAAGGTGTAATTATATAAAAAAAGTAATCACCGGCTAATTTTTTTAAAGCAATTTCTCCACTGAAAAGATAGAAAACATTATATGAAAAAAGAATTCCAAAAATAAAAAATAAAATAGACAAAATTAATGAAAAATAAATTCCTTGCCAAACAATTTCTTTTGTTTTTTCTATTTTTCCTGCACCATAATTTTGGGCAACAAGTACATTAACTCCGATATTTATTGCAACCATTAACGCAAGAAAAACAAAGATAAGTTGATTTGCAAGACCAACTCCAGCAAGAGATAAAGCACCTAATCTTCCAACAAATGCCATGTCAACAAATGAGAACACTGTATGCAATAAGTTTTCGCCAACCGCTGGGATAGAGAGGTTCAAAATCTCTTTGTTAATGTCTTTGTCTTCTTCTTTAAAAAAATTTTTTTTATGGTTCAATAATAACAAATTCATGTCAATCTTTATTTATATTAATTTAAAATAAAAATTTGTCAACTTTTAAAATATGTGATATTATATATTATATTTTCTTTAAAGATACACTTAAGACACTCAAGGAGGAATAAGATGAGAGAAATTAAACTTGTTGAGAATAGTTTTTTAAGAAATGATTTGCCTCAATTTAAACCAGGAGATACATTGAGGGTTTATATAAAAATAAAAGAAGGTGGCAAAGAAAGAATTCAAGTTTTTGAAGGAATATGTATAGCAAGAACTGGTGGAGGTTTAAGAGAAACATTTACTGTAAGAAAAGTTTCTTTTGGTGTTGGTGTAGAAAAAATATTTCCTCTTCACTCTCCATCAATTGAAAAAATTGAAGTTGTAAGATTTGGAGATGTTAGAAGATCAAAATTATACTATCTAAGAGAACTCAAAGGTAAAAAAGCAAGAGTTAAAGAAAAAATTAAAACAAAGAAAAATTTTGAAGAGATTTTAACTGAAGAAAATCAAGAAGAGACAACTAATAATTCAGAAGAGAATATAAATTAATTTATGAACAAAGTTTTAAAAGAAATAATAAGTTGGATTCTAACATTTGTTATTGCTTTTGCTTTAGCATTTGGAATAAGAACTTTTATTTTTGAACCATATAGAGTTCAAATGTCCTCAATGAATCCAACTCTATATGAAAATGATTTAATAATGGTTAATAAACTTATCTATAGATTCAGAGAACCAAAAAGAGGAGAGATTGTTATTTTTAAACCTCCATATGGAGATAAAGATTATGTAAAAAGAGTTATAGGTCTTCCAAAAGAAACAATAGAGATAAAAGATGGTTTTGTTTTTATAAATGGAGAGAAATTAAATGAGATTTATATAAAAAACTCAACACCTGGAATTTATGGCCCCCTTGAAATTCCAGAAGGTACAGTTTTTGTTATGGGAGATAATAGAGGGAATTCACTTGATTCAAGAGAATTTGGGCCTATTGATATAAAAACAATTGATGGAAGAGCAGATTTTATCTTTTGGCCATTAAAACATATAAAAAATTTGAACAATGTTAAATGGTGAAAGAGTAATTGTTGGAATAGATGAGGCTGGAAGAGGAGCAATTGCTGGTCCATTAGTTGTTGCATCTTTTCTAGATAATAAAGATATTCCAGTTTTTGTAAGAGATTCAAAAAAATTATGTGAAGAAAAAAGAGAAGAAATTTTCGAAATTTTTTTAAAAGAAAAATTTTCTTTTGGTGTTGGAATTATAAATCCAAACTTTATAGATAGATATGGAATTACAGAATCTTTAAAATTAGGAATCGAACTCTCTCTCAATTATATTTTAGATAAAGAATCCGACTTTTTTGATGAAAAATTTCTTTTAAATTATGATTTTTCAAAAAATTATTCTATTTATTTTTGTGAAAAAATCAAAATAGATGACTTTTTAATATTGCTTGATGGAAATACACCTTTTTTGAATAATTATAAAATAATATCTATTATTGATGGCGATTATAAAATTCCTTTAATTAGCGCAGCATCAATAGTTGCAAAAGTTATAAGAGATAGAATAATGAGAAAAATTGGAAAAACATATAATGATTATGAATTTGAAATAAACAAAGGGTATGGCACGAAATCTCACTATAAAAAAATTAAACTCTGTGGTTTTTCAGACTGCCACAGAAAAAGTTTTTTAAAAGGAGGCACAATATGAAAATTGGTTTAATTCCAATAAGTTCTGATGAATCAAGAAGACCACTTGAAATTAAATTTTTAAATGAGGTTAAATCTTTTTTAGAAAAGAAAGGATACAGGTCTGAGGAGTATAAAGAGAGTGAATCTTATGATTTTAATATTTTTATTGTTGTAACAGGGGGGAGTGAAAAGAAGTTCCTTGATTTACATAAAAAAATCAAGCCACCATATTTATTTATTGCAAATAAATATAACAACTCTCTTCCAGCAACAATGGAAATAATTGCATATCTTAATGGAGAGGGAAAAATTTTTTTGTGGGATAAAAAGAGTGAGAAAAAGGATCTATTAACAATTTTAAATGTTATTTCAATAAAAGAACGAATTAAGGACAAAAAGATTGGACTAATTGGTAATCCAAGTCATTGGTTAATTTCATCAACTCCTGATTTTAAATATGTTAAAGAGAGATTCGGTATAGATATAGTAAATTACCCTATTGAAGATTTGATTGAAAGATATAAAAGAGAGGAAGTGAATGGAGAAATTGAAGAAATTTTAAAAAATTTGAAAAGAAAAGCAGTTGAATTAAGAAATATAAATGAGGTTGATTTAAGAAAAGCAATAAAGTTTTATAAATTAGTTAAAGAAATTGCAATTAAAAATAATTTTGATGCAATTAGTGTTGAATGTTTTAGAATAATAAACTCTCTTGATACAACAGGTTGTCTTGCTTTATCTCTATTAACAAGTGAAAATATTATTTCAGGATGTGAAGGGGATATTCCATCAACAATAACAATGTATATTATGAATAAATTAACTGAAAAGCCTCCATTTATGGCAAATATTGCATCAATAGAGAGAGAAGGTGAAAAAACTTCAGACATTATCTTGGCACATTGCACTGTACCACTTTCTCTTGTTAATTCATATTCATTAACAACACACTTTGAAACAGGAAAAGGAGTTGGAATAAAAGGATTTTTTAATAAAGGAGTTGGAACTTTAGTTAGAATCGGTGGAGAAAAGCTTCAAGAAATTTTTTACTCAAGAGCAAAAATAATTGATAACTTAAGAGAAGATTTTATGTGTAGAACTCAAATTAAAATCAAAGTCAATTTAAGAGTAGAATATTTTCTTAAAAATCCCCTTGGAAATCATCACATATTTGTTCCTGGAGATTACACAGAAGAGTTAGAACTTTTTTCAAAAATTTTTAATCTTTCTTATCACTTTCCATCTTAAGAGGATTAACAAGAAAAAGTCCTAGAATTATAAAAGTTCCACCTATTAAAGACAAAGGTGATAATCTTTCTTTTAAAAAAACTATTCCACTTATTGTTCCTAATATTGGATTTAGATATATAAAGGAACTTGCTGTTGAAGCTTCTTTATATTTTAACCCCTTATACCAAAAAATATAACCAAAAAGAATTGCAAGAAATCCAAGATAAAGAATTGAAGCAACTGTCAAGCCACTTATATTTAATATTTCTTTTATATTTGATATTCTTATAAAAGGAATTAAAATAAAAGTTCCAATAAAAATTACCCAAATAGTTGTATCGAGAGGATCATATTTTTTAAAAAGAGGTTTTGATATTATAGTAGAAGCAACCCAAGATGATACAGATAGAAAACTAAAAAATGCACCAACAAAATTTTCTATTTTAAAACCATATGAGATTCCATATGTTAAAAGAATTACACCAAAAAAAGAAATAATAAGTCCAAACCCTTTTTTAAATGTAACCTTTTCTTTTAAAAAAATTGAAGATAAAAATGTAGTTAAAACAGGATTTAAACCTGAAATTAAAGATGCAGTTGAAGCATTTATCAAAGTTTCTGCTTTATTAATTGAGAGGTGATATCCTGGAACATTTAAAAATGAAAGTATTAATATTTTCCAAATATCTTCTTTTCTTAAATTTTTAATTTTGTATAAAGAAGGAAATAAAAATAAAAAAGGAAATATAATTAAAAAGCGAGATGCTGCTAAAGATAAAGGAGACAGTTCTCTTGTTGCTATTTTTATCATTACATAAGAGTTTGCCCATATTAATAAAACTACAAAAAGTAAAAAATTTATTAAAAAAGGTCTCTTCATAAATTCAAAATTATAATATAAAATTGAAGTTTTATTCCTTTTCTGCAATTAATATAGCAATAATAATTAGAGCACCACCTAAAAACTCTAAGGCTTTAGGGATCTCCTTAAAAAAAATCATTCCAAGAATGGTTGCTCCAATTGGTTCTCCAAGAATAGTTAAACTTATAAATATAGGTGAGAGAAATTTTAAAGCGAAGTTGAAAATTGAGTGACCTATAACTTGAGGGAAAAGCGCTATTAAAAATAATAGTAAATAATCTTTTTTTGGAATATTTATTAGATTTTCTTGTAAAATAAAAGATAAAAAAAGCAAAACAAAGAAACTTATCGAATAAACTCTAAATACAATATTTATTAAGTCATATTTTTTTCTCAATGCATAATTTGTAACTATGTAAAGAGATGCAAAAATTGCTCCTATCAATGCAAGGGAGTTGCCCTTGAAATTTATGGAAAATTTGCCACCATAACTCATGAGAATTATTCCTAATAATGAAAGTATAATAGCTAAAAAAGTTTTAAATTTTAATCTTTTTTTAAGAAAAAAGAAAGAAAAAATTGAAACAAAAATTGGGTTTGTGGTTACAAGAACAGTTGAACTCATAATTGTTGTAAATCTTAAAGAAGTTATCCATGTATAAAAATGTAATGCAAGAAAAATTCCTGATAATAAAAACAAAATTTTTTCACTATTTCCAATTTTTTCTCTTTTTAAAATAAAAATTGGAAACAAAATAACAGAACTTATTCCCATTCTATAGGTTGCAATAACAAGAGGATTTGATTCAGACATTCTTATAAAAATTGCAGAAAAAGATATTGTTAAAATTCCTATAAAAATTAAAATAAAAAGAGTAATTTTATTCTCCATAAGTTAAATTATAATATGATATAATTTAATTCCTATGGAGAGTTTTGATGTTATTGTAGTTGGTGGAGGACATGCTGGTTGTGAAGCAGCACTTGCTTCTGCAAGATTAGGAGCAAAAACACTTTTGTTAACAATAACAATTGAGTTTATAGCACATCCTCCATGTAATCCTGCAATTGGTGGCGTAGGAAAAGCTCAAGTTGTAAGAGAGGTTGATGCTTTAGGTGGTGAAATTGCAAAAAATGCTGAAAGGGCACTAACTCAAATAAAACTACTCAATACAACAAAAGGACCATCAGTCTGGTCTTTAAGAGTTCAAATAGATAAATCTCGTTATAGAGAAGAGATGAGAAAGGTTCTTGAGGGTGAAAAAAATCTTTTTTTAAGACAAGGTTTAGTTGAAGAGTTAATTTTAGAGAAAGACAAAATTAAAGGTGTCATTACAAAAACTGGAGAAGTTTACTTAGGAAAAGCAATTGTTTTAACTCCAGGCACTTTTTTAAGAGGAATTGTTCATATTGGAAAAGAGATGATTGAATCAGGAAGATGGGGAGAGCTTCCTTCCATAGGTTTAGCAGAATCTTTAAGAAAAATAGGCTTTTCAATTAAAAGATTTAACACAGGAACAACACCAAGAGTTGATATAAATTCAATTGACCTTAATAAACTCGAAATTGATGAAGGAGAAAAATTTCCTCTATCCCTCTCTTTTGAAACAGAGCCAAAGATATGGGAGAATCAACTTCTTTCTTTTAAGGGAAAAACAAACGAAAAGACAATCGAAATTACAAGGAAATATCTTAATTTTGCACCATCTGTTTTAGGGCTAATGGTAAAAGTTGGACCAAGAACATGTCCTTCAATAGAAGAAAAGGTTAGATGGTTTCCTGATAGAACAGAGCACACTTTTTTCCTTGAGAGAGAAGGTTTCAATACAAGTGAGACATATATTCAAGGAATGTATATGAGTGTTCCATATGAGTATCAAATTGAAATTTTAAAAACTCTTCCTGGTTTTGAAAATGTAAAGTTAGTAAGACCTGGTTATGCAATTGCATATGACCTTGTAGATCCAAAAGAACTTTTACCGACCCTTCAAACAAAAAAATTCGAGAATCTTTTTCTTGCAGGTCAAATAAATGGAACAACAGGATATGATGAGGCAGCAGGTCAAGGAATTATTGCAGGCATCAATGCAGCTCTTTTTGTTCAAGAAAAGAAGCCTCTTATTTTAAAAAGAGAGGAAGCATATATTGGAGTTATGATTGATGATCTAATTAAAAAAGGAATTGATGAACCATATAGAATAACACCATCACATGTTGAATATAGGATTCTTTTAAGACAAGACAATGCAGATTTGAGACTAACTCCAATTGGATATGAGGTTGGGCTGATTAATTATGAAAGATATAAAAAAGTTATAGAAAAAAAAGAGAAAATTAATGAAATTTTGAATATTTTAATTAATAAAAAAATCACACCATCAATTGATAATAATGAACTTTTAAAATCAATTGAAGAGGAAACTATAAATACTCCATATTCTATGTTTGATCTTATGAAAAGACCATCTTTTACAATTGAAAAACTTAAAAAAATTTTTCCCCAAGCCGCAAAATTTTCAGATGAAATTCTTTTTGAGGTGATGATTGAAGCAAAATATTTTGGTTATATAAAAAGACAACAGAGAGAGATTGAAGAGTTAAAGAAATTTGAAAAAATTAGGATTCCAGAAGATATAAATTATAATCTTGTTCCAAATCTTTCAAAACAAGCAATAGAGAGATTAACATACTATAAACCAAAAACAGTAAAAGATGCAAAAGAAATTACAGGAGTTACGCCAGCAGATTTGGTTAATTTGATAATGTATATTGAAAAAAGCAATTATAAACCAAAAGAAGAAAATTTAGATTAATAAACATAAAATTCTTTTTCAAATATCCCTATCTTTTCTCCATAAATATCATAAACCTTAAATGTTATTTTGTGTTTCCCTAATTTTTTCTCTCTATACTTAAAAACAAATGGCTTTTCAGTTATAACTTCTTTCATTAATCCATCAACCAAAACTATAACTGAAAATGCATCCTGAGGTGGATCAATTAAAGAGAAAATTATAAGTTCATTTGCCTTAGGTTTTTGAGGTTCAATTTGAATGTAACTTTCTTTAACTTCTTTTAAAACAGATACTTTAATTCCACTTTTTCCTTTAAGAGTTGCATCCTTTCCCCATAGATAAACAGATATATAATATTCTCCACTTTTTTCTGGATACCACATATATTTTAAAGGAGGAGAAGTTATAAAAGTTTTTTCTCCATTTATATCAATTTCAAGTGTATCCCCAATTTTAAAATCTGTCTTTATTTCAATGTCAACTACATTTTTCTCATAAATTTTTTGAGGCACTAAAATTTTTATCTCTACAAATTCATAACCAAATTCTATACAATAATTTTTTGGTATATCATCTGGATCATAAAATATTTTTAAAATTTTATCTTCTTCTTGAGCTTTTTTTGGTGCAAGAAGTTTTTCATTATTCTTACAAACATAAACCTTATATTCTCTATGATAGTTACAAGTCGGGATATTTTGTCCAAATATAAAAAGGTCAACTCTTCCTCCTTTACATTTATCATTTTTGACTAGTCCTGTCTTAGTACAATATGTGTTATAAATAACTTTTTGTGGTCTCTCCCAATC
>FMSI01002803.1_pt1 | contig 61868 bp, 67 predicted proteins | sample 1504471 | NCBI WGS metagenome assembly FMSI01 (sample SAMEA4475357, study PRJEB15587) | soil metagenome | biome: Soil; feature: Field | place: India | collected 2015-03-11 | depth 0 m
GCGATTCTGGCGCTCTCCCAACTGAGCTACTGCCCCACTTATTGGTGACACCGCACGTGGTCCGCTCAGAGCGGCGCGTTCCATATTTTAATTTTACTCCGGGCGGTTTCTGGTGCGCACCCGGAAAGGATATCGGCAATTAAGCGGTTCACAGCGGGAGAATTTTAAAGCAAGCAACAGCACTTGTCAATATATTAACCCGCAGCAGGGGTGCGCGGTATTTTTGCCCATTGAAAAACGGCGCAAGAAAAAATAACCTTTCTTCGGTCCGGGTCGGTTTCTGACAGCAGGTGAAAATCATGGTGAGTTGACAGAAATTGAAAATGTGCTATAGTGGTTTTCAGGAACAGGAGGTGGCAATGAAACCTTTCGTTATTCCGTGGTTGCTGTTCGCGGTGCCAGTTTACGCCCAGTGGCAATTCGGTTGTGTCTGTTCCACCGATGTGGCTTTTGCGACTACCCCTAACAACAGCCACAAACTCGCTTGCCGAACTGAACTTGTCGGCGGCGGTCCTCAGCCGGATACCGTTACCCTGGTGGTGCAATCTCAGGATAGCGTTTACGCCTATCTGGGTATCGTCAACGGCTTAAACTGGAACTGGCAGGGTCCGATTCTGAGTTATTCTGGTCGTAATCCGGGTATTGCCTGGGGCAGGGATAACTGCCGGCATCTGGTCTGGGAGATGGGGGACAGTGTTGGTGTATTTAACGTCTTTTATCGCAATATAGAGTTGAGGATGGTGCCCTTGAATGTCAGTCGGTCCGGCTCACCATGTGGATATCCGGACGTTTGTGCCGATTCCAATGGCCTGGTCCATGTCGTCTGGGAGGAGCCGGTGGGCGGTTTGAGTAAAATCTGGTATCGCACCTGCCAGCGAGGGGAACTGGTGGGCGAGCGGTTTCAGGTTTCAACCGGTTCTGGTGCCCGGTGCCGCTTGCCCGCTGTGGAGCGGTTTAATGACGGCCTTTCCGTTGTCTGGGAGGAGTTTGATTCCACCCGCACCCATCCCTATCGGATAATGCGGCGCCGGCAAGTTGGGGGTGTCTGGCAGAATGAGGAAGTTCTGGCTGAAGCCGACCAACCTCTTTCCCGAGCTGCACTTGACTTTGGTAGCGCGGATGAGGATTTTGCCGCCGGTTGGGACCGGGATGTCAATGGCAACCTGGAGGTGCGGTTTTACGGTGGCAACGGCGGCGGCTATCTAACCCCGGGTAGTTCAACCGCGCCGGTTCTGGCGCATCTGGGAAGTGTCTGGTCGTATCTCTTCTGGGAGGAGGATTCGCTGGGTAGGAGGGACATTTACTACCATTTCTATTACTTTATGTCCGGTTGGTCGCGGAGCTCCCTGCGGACGGTTTTTTCGATTACGGAGCCGGTTTATGCGCCTAACTGCCTTGGTGCCTTAGTGGTTTGGACCCAAGGGCAGACCGCACCTTATAAGGTGATGTGGGGGTTTTTCAGTTATCCGATAGCGGTTAAGGAAGACCCGCACGTTGCGACAAATGGTTCGGCATTTAGCGCCACCGTCATCCGCAGGGTACTTTCTTTGCCACATGCAGGTGGTGCTCTTCTTGACCTTTCCGGTCGCAAGGTGCTAAACCTGAAGCCAGGGGCGAATGATGTCCGCCGTTTGCGTCCGGGCGTCTATTTTGTTGCCGCCGGTTCCAGCGTCAGAAGGGTGTTAATTCTGCGTTAAGGGGAAACCGGTGTTTTTGATCTTGGCGGGGGACAGCGCCGCGGTTTGTTGGCTTGGTTGGCGAGGTCAGTTACGCCGATAACAATTTTGTCATCTCCGAGAGGTATTCGGCAGTAAATTTTGCACCGGTGATGGGGTATTTGCCCCAGCCAGCGCAAGCCATCTTGTGAAGGGTTTGGTTACGCTGCAGGTCTGCAAGGATGGTGCCAAATCGGGCGGGTTTTTCCAAGGGGAGTGAAACCCCTTTGGTGAGGGCAAATTGGAAGTTTAAGGGAGCAAACGGCCCGATATGGGGTAGGAGCGAGAACATCGGGATTCCCAGGCCGATCGCCCAGCCGGTTCGTTCGTGAGCGGCACAGACCAGCACATCCAGTTGCGGGAAGATGTCAGCGGTAATTTTCGCCTCCTGTTCCAGAGTGGGGGCGGAGATGATGCTAATCTGCGGAGGCAGAGCGGCTTTAAATTTTGCCGCCATTCTGGCATCGGGACCGGAGAAAACCACAATGCGGTGGCCAGTGGGCACAAGTGCCCGGGCAGCGGTAATGATGGCCCGGAGGTGGGGACGGGGATAGGCGCCCGAGGTGAAGAAGCCGACCGTTAGCGGTGAAGCGGTTGCCAGCCGCTGACAGCGGGAGAGGTACGTTTTTTCTGCTCGGGGCAGTAGTTCCGGTTCTATAATCAGTCCCGTTATCACCAGCGTTTCCGGTCGGGCGCCGGCAGCGATGAATTGGTCTGCGGTTTCCGGAAGCGGGACGAATGTCCGCCAGACACACGGGATAAAAGCCGATTCCGGAGCAGCGATTTCGGCGTGGAGATAGGCAACCCGGCAGACCGGTGCCAGGAGGCGGGCAAGTAGCGGATGGTCAACCAGGACGATGCCGGGATAACCACTGAACCGCCGGCAGAGAGCGGAGTTAATTAATGAAATTAATGACAGGAAAACCGGCGGGTGATTTGTGCGCAGGTGGTTGTAGATAGCGGTGCAGATACCCCCTTTGCCACCAATCAGATACACCTGACGCGCCAGTTGCCAGAACGGTCCGGTCGCCCGGATTTTTGGTACATTTTCAAGTTGGGTGATAACCGAACGGAGGTAGCTAGGATGTCCCCTGCCGATTTCTGCTGAGATCGCGATGAGGGAAGCGGTATCGGTCATCTGGCAAGAGGATATTGAAAAATAGCCCCCGGTCAAAGGGATGGTTCTTCTGTCCTTCTTTACAGGGGAAGTTTTTTCCCTGATAATAGCGCTTAGTGTGGTACGATTTTGAACCTCCGGCAGAAGAGGTAAAACTGCGCGGACGGGCGACCGAGTACCTTGCCCGGCTCTGGCCGTTTTTTGCTCCTTACCGGAAGAAACTGTTCGGTGCGGCGGCGCTTTTGTTTGTTTCCAGTGGGCTGGGGTTGCTGGGTCCGGTGCTTTTAAAACGGGCGATTGATGTCAATATCAGCCGACAGGACATCGCCGGGCTGGCGCTGACATCGGTTTTGTATCTGGTGGCACAAATGATGATATTTTTTGCCACTTATTTTCAGCTGGTGTGGCTGGCGCAGGTGGGAGAGCGGGGGGCGGGCGACCTGAAGCAACGGTTATTTGAACACATTCTTAGCCTGCCGGTGCGCTTTTTTGACAATACCGCCACCGGTAAACTGGTTTCCCGGGTGGAGAGTGACACCGAGGCGTTGAAGATGCTTTTTACCCGGACCTCGGTGATGATTGGCCAGAGTATCCTGATGATCGGGGGGATGAGTGCGGTGATGGCGATAGTTGAGTGGCGGCTTTTTATTTTGGTTTTGATGTTGATGCCACCGTTTGTGGTGGCGTTCTGGCTTTTTCAAAAAAAGGTGCGTCCGATCTATCTGAAGGTGCGGCGGACAGTTGCCGAAACCAACAGTCTGGTTTTAGAGTCACTCAAGGGGTTGCCGGTGATTCAGGTTTTTTCTCAGGAAAACCGGTTTGCCCGGAAAATGGACGATCTGAACCGGCAGAAGTTTCGTCAGGAAATCGGGGCACAACGGTTGTGGTATGTGGTTTGGTTTCTGGTGGATTTTGGCGAGGTCGTGGCGATGGCGCTGGTTCTCGGGGTGGGAGGGGTCTGGGCATTGCGGGGCATTTTGAGTATTGGGACTCTGGTGCTTTTTGTTTCTTATATCACCCGGCTTTTTGGACCGCTGCGGGCGATTTCGGATCAAATAAACATGATGCAGCGGGCGTTTGCCTCGGCAGAGCGGGCGAAGGAGATTCTGGACCAGGCACCGGAACCTTCGGGAAGGATAAAGGCCGGTTTGAGATTTTCCCGGGCGCTGACGCTGGAGAAGGTGAGTTTTGCCTATGACGATGAACCGGTGCTCAGGGATATCAATCTCCGGGTGGGCAAAGGGGAGAAGGTGGCGCTGGTGGGCGAGACTGGCGGCGGTAAGACTTCTATTGTCAACCTGCTTTTAAAATTTTATCTGCCGCAGGAGGGAAGGGTCCGGTTTGACGGAGTGGATTACGCTGATATTGACCCGGCCGCTTTGCGCCGGGTGATCGGTTTTGTGCCGCAGGAGGTTATCCTTTTTCCCGGGACGGTTCTGGACAATCTGCGGATGTTTGACAGACAAATTTCTGCCGACCAAGTGAGGCAAGCAGCCGAGCGGGTGCATATTGACCAGACGATAAAGCGTTTTGAGCGGGGGTATGATACGGTTCTGGCCGAAGGCGGGGCAAACTTTTCGCTTGGAGAAAGACAGCTTTTGGCGTTTGCCCGGGCGCTGGTGCGGGACCCGGAGGTTTTGATCCTTGATGAGGCAACGTCGGCGGTTGACCCCCAGACCGAGCGGCTGATTCAGGATGGACTGGTGGAGTTGCTTACCGACCGGACAGCAATAATCGTTGCCCATCGGCTGGCAACGGTGCGGATGGCGGACCGGGTGGTGGTTATTCACAAGGGGAGGGTTGCCGAGGAGGGGAGGCACGAGGAGTTGCTGGCAAGGGGTGGTATTTATTACCGGCTGTATCAACTCCAATTTGTGCGTGAGGAGGTTTAGGGTGAAGCGGCAATCGGGGTTAACGGTGGTTTTTGAGTTTTGGCGGCGCCGGCCGCTGTTTGTGCTCGGTCTTTTCTTCGCCACCGCCCTGGCTGCGGGGGTGGCGATTGCCTTTCCTTATCTTCTGCAGTTGATTGTTGACGGGATCAAAGGGGCGATAAGCGGGGCGCAACTGGTCAGGTATGTGGTGTTACTGGGGATTTTCGGGGTGCTGCGGGCGCTGGCTGATTCTTTTCTGCCGTTTCTGCGGGGGAGGGCAAATGAAAGGTTTGCCTGGGATTTTCGCAACCGGGTGTTTCGCCAGATTCTTGAGCAGGGTTATCGCTTTGCCCGGCGTTTTCCGAGCGGTGATGTGATGGAGCGTCTGGACCACGATATGGTTGAGCTGTCTTGGTTTGCCTGTTCCGGGATTTTCCGTTTTATTGCCGCCGCCGCGGTGGTGCTTTTCAGTCTGGTGATGCTTTTGCGGATGAACATTCTCCTTACTCTGGTGACGGTTCTTCCTGCCAGTATGGCGGTGGTTGGCTGGATGCGGATGGGGCCAAAGATTTACTCCTGGTTTATGCGCTGGCGAGAGAAGATTGCCGAAGTGAACAATCAGTTACAGGCGGCATTTTCCGGAATCAGACTGGTCAAATCGTTTGTAACCGAGACCGGTCTGGCGCGGGCTTTTCGTACCACCCTTGACGAACGCATCGCCGTAGCGGTCCAGGAGGCGCGGGTGGAATCCCGGGTGCAGGTCTTTTATATGGCAATTGCTGAGGTGGCGTTGCTTTTACTTCTCTGGGTGGGGGGGATGTTTGTAATTCGGGGGCGGTTGAGTCTGGGGGAGTTTGTTGCCTTTAACGCCTATATTTTTTTGCTCTTGCCGCCGATGTTTGACATCGGGAACCTATTTGTTACCGCCCGGCGGGCAGCAGGGGCAGCCGAGCGAATCCTGGCGCTTACCCGGGAGGAGGGAGAATCGCCCGCGGGCGGTAAGGAAGCAAAGCCGGGGACATTGCGACTGGAACAGGTGAGTTTTAGTTATGATAACACGCCGGTTCTGAAATCGGTAACAATGGAATTCCCGGCAGGGAAGAAGGTGGGAGTTGCCGGTACGGTAGGCTCGGGCAAGAGTACCGTATTGCGGTTGATTCTCCGGCTGGTGGAACCGGATTCAGGCCGGGTGTTGTTGAACGGAACCGACGTCCGGGATTACGACATTGTTTCCTATCGTCGGTTGTTTGGTTATGCCCCCCAGGAGCCGCTACTCTTTTCCGACACCCTGCGGGATAACATTGTTTTTGGTCGTGATGTGAAGGCAGAGGAATTGGAGGAGGTCATTGCCCTGGCCCAGCTGGCCGGGGATGTTAAGGAACTGCCCCGGGGGCTGGATGAACTTTTAGGAGAACGGGGAACCGGGCTTTCTGGTGGACAGCGGGCAAGGGTGGCGATTGCCCGGGCGCTCATCGGCAAGCCACCGTTTTTACTTTTTGACGATGTCACCGCGGCGCTGGATGCGGATACGGAAAATGAGTTCATCCGACAATTATTTCAAAAACTTGCCGACCGGACGTTAATTGTGGTGTCGCACCGACTGGCGGTGCTGTCTGCCTGCGATCATGTCTATGTTCTTGACCGGGGTGAGTTGAAAGAAGAGGGCGGGCATGAAGAGTTATTGAAGAAAGAGGGGCTTTACTGGCAACTTTATCAGCGCCAGTTGCTTCAGGAAGAACTGGAGCGGCTGTAAAATTTTGGGGTTTCTTTTCGCCGATGAGAGTTTTGATATCTGCTGGTGAAAGGTCGGGATTTTTTCTTGCCGAGCTGCTCAGCCAGGAGTTGCAGCGTCAGTATCCCGGGGTGGCGGTGAAGGTTTTTGACATCAGCCCGGGACTCGGGCAGACCCTGGGAATCTGGGAGGGGTTGCAGAAGTCATTAATGGCGAGGGGGGTGTGGCGTTACGCCTGTGCCGAGGTAATGGCTTGGCAGCCCGATGTGGTGGTTCTGATTGCCTTTCCGGGTGTTCATTTGATTCTGGGTCAGCGGCTCCGCCAGAAGGGAGTGAAGGTTTGTTATCTGGCGCCGCCTCAGGTGTGGGCATGGGGTGGGTGGCGGGTCCGGTTGTTGCTTTCGGCGGCAGACCGGGTAATAGCGCTTTTCCCGTTTGAGGAGAAGGTGCTCCGGTCGGCAGGGGTTAATGTGGCTTATTACGGCTATCCGTTTCTGGATGCGGTTGTCGTTTCCCGGTCTCGGGAGGAGGTGCTCGGTGGCATCGGTCTGCGGTCAGATGCGGAATATATTGCCTTTTTGCCCGGTTCGCGGTCAGGAGAGATTAGTTTTCACCAGCCGTTATTCACCCGGGTGTTTCAGCGGTTGCAGAAGTGGTATCCGGGCATAGCCGGGGTCATTGTCGGAGGTGAGGAAGGGCTCTTGCCAGCGGGTATGTACCGGGTTACACCGGATTGGCGATACGATGTAATTAAGTATGCCCGACTGGCCGCGGTGGTGTCCGGAACCGCTACTGCGGAAACCGCCATTCTCGGGACGCCGATGGTGGTTCTCTATCACCTTGCTCAACCCGGACGGTTTCTTGCCCGGCTTTTTGTTCGGGTGCGGTTTTTTGGTCTTCCCAACCTGGTGCTCAATAGACCGGTGGTGCCAGAGTTGCTGGAGCCAGATGAAGCAAGCCTGAACCGGATTATTATTCGGTTACTCAGGGATAGCGGTTATCAGGAGGTGATGAAGGAGGAGTTAAGGGCTGTTCGGGAGCGGTTGGGTCCTTCTGGTGCGTTGGTCCGGATTGCAGCCGATATTTTTTGTCTTGGTTTGGGTAAAGCCGGTGGGGGTAGTAGTTCTTGACTTTTGCCAATTTACCGGTAGAAATTCTTCAATGGTCACCGGCATCATCCGTTCAATGCGTCCGAAACAATGGGTGAAAAACCTTTTGGTTTTTGCCGCGCTGATATTTTCGGAAAACCTTCTTCACTTTCCCAAACTGGTCCGGACGCTGGGGGCGTTTCTTGCTTTCTGTTTTGTTTCCGGTGCGGTTTATGTGATCAATGATATTGTTGACCGGGAACAGGACCGGTTCCACCCGAAAAAGCGGCTGCGGCCAATTGCCTCCGGTGCGCTGCCAATCCTACCGGCAGCGGTGGCGGCGGTAGTGGCGGTGGTAATCGGAATCGGCGGTGGGTTCTACCTGGACTGGCGTTTCGGAGTGACAGTTTTATTTTATTTTCTCCTCCAACTGGCCTATTCGTTTCAGTTGAAGAAGGTGGTGGTGCTGGATGTGATGGTTGTTGCCGCCGGTTTTGCCCTGCGGGCGGTTTCCGGGACCTATGTGATTGCGGTGGAAATTTCCCCCTGGCTTTTTGTCTGTGCCATTCTCTTGGCGCTGTTTTTGGCGCTGGCCAAGCGCCGGCATGAACTGCTGTTTCTGGAGGGGGGCGGGATTTCCCATCGTAGTGTACTCGGTAAATATTCTGAGACCTTGCTGGACCAGATGATTGCGGTTGCCACATCGGCAACGGTGATCGCCTACTGTCTTTATACGATTGCGCCGGAGACGGTGCACAAGTTCGGGACCCGGAATTTAATTCTCACGGTGCCGTTTGTGCTTTATGGTATTTACCGCTACCTCTATCTGGTTTATCGTAAAGAGGAGGGCGGGGCACCAGAAAAGGTGCTGTTTACCGACTCCCCATTGATAATTGATGTGGCGTTATGGCTGCTGAGTGTGATTCTGGTGCTTTATTTTAGTTAAACGGGGCAGTAACAATACCAGTACCAGCGCCAGAAAGGCGAGTTTGCTGATTAACATTCCGGTAACAACCTGGTTGCGGTTGTAATAAATTACCACCTGGTGTTTGCCCGCGGGTAGCGGAACGGCGCGCAGACAGTAATCGGCCCGGAGAATGCCTACCGGTCGGGAGTTGACTTTTGCCCGCCATTCCGGGTAGTAGATTTCCGAGAGAACAAGCAGGGCCGGTCGGGCAGCGGTTACCGCCATTTCAATTCGGTGAGGGGAGCGGCTGGTAATCGTGACATTGCCCGGCGGTAGCGTGTCCGGGATCGGTCGGAGTCCCGGTGGGGGTTCAGTTTCCAGGATAACAACCCGGCGATAGTCAAAGGCGCTGTCACCAAGAAGTTTCAGGATCGCCGGGCGGTCGGGGATGACGACACAGGAGTCGGCAAGCCAGGCGCGGGGCAGGGCGGTGGGGTTGGGGGCGAGACCAACCAGGCCGCGGGCGGAGTCAATCTGAATGCGGTAACGGACATTGAGAAGATCGTTGCGTCGGTCAGGGGGGATTTCAAATGTGACGTAGTCAAGAAGTTTTAAGGGGGTGTAACCTTCCAGCAGTTCCAGTTCCCAGAGCAGCCCTTCGTTGCGCTGAAAGAACATCGTGTTGCCACTGCGGGCGTTGATGCGGAAAGGGGTCTGTTTTCCTTCTTCGCTAAGACGGGCGATGAGCGGGCGCCGGGGATAGAACTCTTCCGGGCGCTGGTCGCCGAGGCTGAATTGGTGACCGAAGCGGTAGAGGTCAAAGAAGGTGAGGGCGGTAAGCAGGGCGAAGATGAGGTTTTGCTGCCGGGGAAACCGGTTGGCAAGAAAGAGGAGAACGAGGGCAACCGCGACAGTGACAAATGCAATTCCAGTTTGATTCAGGGCGTTGGTAAATTGCGGGTTTTTTACGAGGAGGGGAAACGGTTTCTGGAGCAATCCGGTGAGCGTAAGCAGGGCGAGGAGGGCGACATATCCAAGGAGACACAGTCCCGGAACGAGGAGCCGTTTTTCTTTCGGATGGTTTTTGAGCACAACATCCACGCCCAGTCCGGCGAGAAAGGCAAAGGTGATGGTGAATAGACCAATAAACCTTGCCGGGATGCGGAAGCGGTTGAATCCGGGCAGAATTTCAAAGGCGAACCGGTAAAAGGGTGTGAATCTACCGAGGGCAAGGAGGATGGCAATGAGGGCAAGGATGAGAAAATGCCAGCGCAGCCGGGAGCGGCTGAAGCCGATGCCAATCAGGGCAAAGAGCAGGGGCAGAACGCCGATGTAGATACAGGTTTCCCAATAGGTGTAGGTGGTGGTGGCGGCCCAGAAGGGAACGGTATCGGTGCCGGTGCCGGTAAAACTGCCAAAGAACTTTGGGACCACCAGGGTGATTAGAAACCAGAGCGGGAGAGAGGTCTCAGCCGATTCCATATAGGTCATCGTCTCCCGGACGGTGTGCCGGGAGAGAGTATAGGCCGGGAGATAGGCAGCAGCGGTAAGGGCAAATCCTCCGATTATTATCACCAGAAACAGTGGCAGGAGAAGTTTTAAGAGCCGGGGGCGCTCGGTGCGCCAGTTGGAGACGATGTGGAGAAGGAATAGAAAGCCCAGCGCATAGATGATGTGGAGGCTCATCTGGGGGTGGCCGGCAAGGTTGGCAAGTCCGAGAGTTAGGGCACCGAGCACCGCGTCACGGAGCCGGTGGTGAAAAACGGTTCGGTAGAAAAAGAAAAGCAGAAGGGGAAACCAGGCAAAGGTACTGATTATGGTAAGGTGGATGATGTGGCTAACCATAAAGCCGGAGAGGCCGAATGAGAGTCCGGCGATAACACCGGACCAGCGGGAGAGTTTCATTTCCCGCATCAGGAGGTAAAAGCCGATGGCGCCGAGGAGGAGATGGAGGATACATTTGAGTTGCACAAGGTAGAATGTGGAACTCTGGCTGGGGGTGGAGATAAAGGCAAGGAGCCAGTTCAGGGGATAGAAGACCTGGGTCTGGATGTCGGCAAGAAATGGCATACCGGCAAACATATAGGGGTTCCAGAGCGGCAGGCTGAACTGACGGAGGCTTTTGAAGAGGTGGTAATGGAAGGGGTAGTATTGATAGAGGATGTCTTCCCAAAGGAAATGCCGGCTGGTCAAGATATCAAAAAAGAAGACAACAAAGGCGGCGACAAAGAGAAGGTAGGCAGGCAGGTCAGGGTGGCGCAGGAGCGTTTTTTTCGTCGGCGCGGTTTTTTTATGGCGTTTCAAATTTCAGGATTGAGCCGGGGTTTTTTGTGCCCCGGGCGGTGGCTTCGGTCCAAGGAGTTTCTTGCCCCGCGCCGCCTTTTCGCCAAACGGTCCCTGGCGGATGGCGCTGAGTTCTGCCTTTGCCTCGGCAATAATCGCCCGGCCGGCCGCACTTTTGCCAAGGATGCTCTGAGCGGCAGCAGCGCCGGCAATTTTTCCTTCCAGCATCGCGGTGGACGCCTCCTCTACGCCGCTGACATCACCCGCCACATAAACACCAGGAATGCTGGTCTCCATATCCTCATTGTGCCAGGCAACCAATCCGCCAAGTTCCGGAATATAAGTAATTTCGCAACCAATCTGGGATAGTAGTTCAATTAAAGGTGATAGCCCGACGGCAAGACAGATGGCATCAACACGTAGCCGTTTTTCGGTATTTTTCAGTGGTTTGAAGTTCCGGTCAACCCGGCAGATTACCGCTCCGGTTACCGACTCTTTGCCGAGGGCGGCTCGGATTGTATGGGAGGTGAGGAGCGGAACGCCGAGGCGGGCAAGTTTTGCGGCGTGAACATGGTAACCGCCGATCCGGGGGAGCGCCTCTACGACCGCCACCACCTGGACACCAGCCTGAATCAACTGATAGGAAACGATAAGTCCGATGTTACCGGAACCGACCATAAGTACCCGGTTGCCGGGACGGATGCCGTAGACATTCATCAGGGTCTGGACCGCGCCGGCTCCGTACACCCCGGGCAGGTCGTTGTTTTCAAATGGAATGGTATTTTCGCTGGCACCGGTGGCAACGATCAGCCGGCGGTAGGTGATTTTGGTAAACCGTTCCCGGTCGGCGAGGCCGAGGATGTTGGGCAGAAAGTGGCCGACAACAGTGGTGTTAAGAAGGACCCTGGCGCTGGTGGCACGCAGTTCCTCTTCCAGGATGGTGGCGATGTCAATTCCGCGGGTGCCGCAGTAGTGGCTTTTGGAACCGAAGAACTTGTGGGTCTGTTTTATCAATTGTCCGCCGAGCCTGGGGTTGTCGTCAATTACCGTTACCGGTGCGCCCAGTTTTGCCGCCACGATGCCGGCGCAGAGACCGGCCGGTCCACCGCCAACGATAACGATGCCGCCGTCGGTGATTTTGTTCACAGTTTTCCTCTGCCGCGCTGTCTTTCTACGCGCATTCCCGGCCGCAGCGGTTCCATACACACCATCGTATTGGGTTTGCCGTCCACGACCATTAAACAGGAGGAGCACTTGCCCACGGCACAGAAGAACCCCCGCGGCCGCTGGTGTTTTTCCGAATAGCGGAACACCTTGATTCCGTTGGCGACCAGGGCGGCGGCAACCGTTTCGCCGAGATGTCCCTGGAGTGGCTTGCCTTCAAAATAGAATGTTATTTCAGGACCACGCTTGAACTCCAGGACCGGATGTTCGGTAATCCGGGCAGGTGGTGTTTTCTTAGAGGTTGGTCTGCGCATACTGGACCGCATTTTCAAATATGGCGATTCCGTCCGGTTTTGTCAATTTTTCCCGCTGCCAGCGGGGGTGGTGTTCAATGCGGGTGAACCGCTCGGGATGGGGCATCAATCCGAAGACCCGGCCTGACGGGTCGCAGATGCCGGCGATGCCTTCCACCGAACCGTTGGGGTTTTCTGGATAACCGGCGGGTTCTCCCCGGGCGCTGACATAACGGAAAACAACCTGCCGGTTTTTCTTCAGCCGTTTCAGTGTTTCCGGGGCGTCGGGGATGAACTTACCCTCGGCATGGGCAACCGGTAGATAGATAGTTGCCGGCAGGTTCCGGGTGAAGACGCAGGGCGAGTCCTCGGTTTTGAGATAAACCCAGCGGTCCTCATAGCGGCCAGAATCGTTGGTGTCCAGTGTTACCCGTTGGGTGGAGAAGGGGCGGTCAAAGGCGGGCAATAGCCCGGATTTTACCAGAACCTGAAAACCGTTGCAGATGCCGAGAATCAATTTGCCGGCGGCAAGGAACCGGCACACCGTTTCGGCTAAGTTATGTTTCAGCTCGTTTGCCAGGACCCGCCCCGAGGCGATGTAATCACCATAGGAAAAACCGCCGGGGAGTACCAGAATGTGATAGTTGTGCAGTTGTTCCGGTTTTGCCTTCAATGTGTTAATGTGGATTCTTTCTGGTCGGGCGCCTACCATCTGAAACGCCGTCATTGTCTCTTCATCACAGTTAATCCCGGCCGCAAACAGGATGCAAACTCTGACCATAGAGGGTAAGGATAACCGATTAGAAAATGGTGTCAAACTTTGAATCGCCGGCTGTGCCGATGTCATTTATCTACCTGGGACGGACTCCGGGAACCACCCCGGGGGTCACCCCCCTGGTGATTGTCATTATTATAATATAATTCGCTAACTATTTTATAAACAATATGTTATATTGTAGTGCTGGATTTTTTCCGGCGGTTGTAGCGTTAATTGATGGTTTATTCTGGATCTTATTGTAGGGGGGGTCGGGTTTGACAGCGGTATTTCTCGGTGTAGAAATAGATGATGGTAGTTTTGACGGTTGGTTGGCTCTCTTGCCGGCGGGTTGGCTGGTTTCTCGTGCTTTTTTTGAGTGTTCTGGGTTTTAGTGGCTGTGCGGCTGTTTTTTCTTTTGGAGAGGGAGGGGGCGATCCGGTGGGGTTAAGGTTGGGGGTGGTGGAGCGTTTTGTTTACACCCTTGGTAAAAGCGGGGACAGTCGGTTAATCAGGCTCTGGGTACCGGATGGGCTGGTTGAGGTGCAGGGGTTGGGGGTGATCGCCCAGGGGCGGACCGGTTTGAGGGAGTTTTTTGGTTACTGTCGGGAGGTGAAGTCGGAACTGGTGATGCTGGCACCGGTGGTGCAGGGGGAGACGGTTTTCTGCCGGCTGGAGGAGCGGAATGAATGGCTGGGTCTATTGGGGTTGGACCGGGCGGTTTACGAGGGGCGGTTTGTGGTCAAAGAACGCCGGATTGCCGAAATGAAAATCGTTCCGGCACCCGAGACCCGGCTGGCGTTCATCGGTCAAGGGTTGAGTTTCTGGCGCTGGTTGCAGCAGGAGGAGCCAGGGCGGGTGGCTGAATTGTTGCCCGATGGGAAGTTTCGTTTTACGGCCGAGAACGGCCGGACTTTAATAGAACTCATCGCCCGCTGGCGGGGATTGAATTAGCCGGTACCAGGAGAATATTCCCGGTCCGGTTTCAACTGAAGGGGGCTAGAGATAGCGGATGTTTTTTTGCCCCGATCAATTTATTGACCTTCTGCTTGCGGGATATATCATAAGACAAAGTTTAAATTTTAAATTACAAAGGAGGAATTTGTGAAGACAAAAAAGGTCGGAGTTATTGGCGCCGGAACGATGGGCGCCGGTATCGCCCAGGTTTTTGCGATGAGCGGTTACGATGTGGTGCTGGTGGATGTGGCAGAGGGTTTTCTGAATAAGGGGTTGAACACAATCAAAAAATCACTGGATAAACTGGTGGAGAAAGGGAAGCTGACCGCGGATGCGGCGGCGGGTGCTGTCCAGCGGATTCAACCGGTTTTACAGCTGGACGCCTGCCGTGATTGTGGTCTGGTGGTGGAGGCGGTAATTGAGGATGTTAAGGTCAAACAGGAGTTGTTCGGAAAGCTGGATAGTATCTGCGTGCCGGAGACGGTTCTTGCCACCAACACTTCAACGATTTCGGTTACCCTTTTAGGGGCGGCGACAAAGCGACCGGATAAGGTTGTCGGGATGCATTTTATGAACCCGGTGCCGTTGATGCAGCTGGTGGAGGTGGTGCGGGGGTTGGCGAGTGCACCGGAGGTTGTGGCTGAGATCGTTGCCCTGGCCCGGGAGCTGGGGAAGACACCGGTGGTGGTTAATGACTCGCCCGGGTTTGTCTCCAACCGGGTATTGATGCCGATGATCAATGAGGCGATATTTTGTCTTGAGACCGGCGTGGCGGATAAGGAGGCGATTGATACGGTAATGAAACTGGGTATGAATCACCCTATGGGGCCTTTGGCGCTGGCCGATCTGATCGGTCTGGATGTTGTGCTGGCGATTCTGGAGGTGCTTTATCAAGACCTGGGGGATCCGAAGTATCGTCCCTGTCCGTTGCTGCGGCGAATGGTGGCGGCGGGCTTTCTGGGCAGGAAAACCGGTCAGGGTTTTTACGAGTATAAATAGGCCGACTTTCCAGAACCGGTAATGGCGGCAATTCCGGCAAAGAAAATATTTTCTGTTGCCCAGGTAAACCGGCTGGTTGCCGGCATGCTGGCGGAGCGTTTCAATGACATCTGGGTGGTGGGAGAAATCTCCGGGTTCAAGCGTTATCCAAGCGGGCATCTTTACTTTGTTCTGAAGGACGAGGAGTCCCAGATTCAGGCGGTTTGTTTTCGTGATTCTGCCCGGCGCCTGGGTTTTGAACTGCGCGACGGTGACCTGGTAGTAGTTCATGGTCGGCTGGAGGTGTATGTTCCCACCGGCCGGTATCAGTTGATCGCCGATACAATTGAGCCCAAAGGGCTGGGGGCGCTGCAGCGGGCGTTTGAGGAGTTAAAGCGGAAACTGGACCGGGAGGGGTTGTTTAAAGAGGAGCGAAAAAGGTCGCTGCCGCGGTTGCCCCGGGTGGTGGGAATAATAACTTCACCGGCCGGAGCGGCGATCCATGATATGCTCAAGATATTGCGGAGTCGCCGGTTGCCGGTTGCGGTTTTACTTTATCCGGTGCAGGTTCAGGGGGAGGGGGCGGCAGAGCAGATTGTGGCGGCGCTGGGGAGTTTGAACCGGCGGGATGATGTGGAGGTGGTGATTCTGGCCCGGGGGGGCGGGTCGCTTGAGGACCTCTGGCCCTTCAACGAGGAGGTTGTTGCCCGGGCAATTGCCGCTTCCCGGGTGCCGGTGATTACCGGTATCGGTCATGAGGTTGACTTTACCATCGCCGACTTTGTTGCCGATGTGCGAGCGCCGACGCCAACCGCAGCGGCACAACTCATCGTCCGGTTATGGGAGCAACTGGAACAGCGGCTGGAGGAACTGACCGGGGAGATGACCGGTGCGATTCAGGAGCGGCTTTTTGATTACGAACGGCGGATGAATGAGTTGGTCCGGCACCGGGGTTTTGAACTGGTCAGCCGGCGTCTTGCCGAGACCAGGCACCGGGTGGTGTTGCTGGAGAGGAGGTTATTTCAGGCAGGAGGTCAGCAGGTCCGGAAACGGCAGGAGCGGGTTAACGGTTTTGCCGAACGGTTGAACCGGCAGCACCCTCGGACAAAGTTGCTCACCTGGCAGTTGCAGTTGAGCGGAATTTATTCCCGTCTCGGTGTTGCGGTTACCACGGTTCAGAGCCAGCGGGAAAATCGGTTAACCAGCCTGGTGGCGAAGTTGGATATGCTAAACCCCCTTGCCATTCTTTCCCGGGGCTATGCCATCTGTCAGAAGGTTGCGGGCGGTATTGTCCGCAGCGTTGAACAGGTGGAACCGGGCGATGATTTGCGGGTCCGGGTTGCCGATGGGAACCTGGCCTGCCGGGTGGCGGGGAAAATGAAAGGAGGCGAAAGTGGCGGAGAAAAATAGATCGGCTGAGAAGCCGGTGGATTTTGAAAAATCGCTGCAGGAGCTGGAGGAAATAGTAAAAAAACTGGAGGCGGGGAACTTACCGCTGGAGGAGTCGCTGCAACTGTTTGAGCAGGGAGTAAAACTTGCCCGCTGGTGTAAAGATAAATTACATGAGGCGGAGTTGAGGATTACCGAATTGACCCGGGAGGAGGAGTAGTTCGCTTTAGTATTCGCTCAGGTCGTAGCCTAAAACCTTTTCCTTTTTGAATTCGGCAATCTTGGTGCCCTTTTCATCGTAGAGGGCATAGGTAGTGCCCTCGTCAACGATTTTTTCCGCAATAATGTTAACCCGGTATACCGGGTCGGAGTCAAGATAAATATGGAAAGTCATCGCATTCCCCTTTTGTTAAAAAGATAACATTCGCGGGGTTTTTGTCAAGGATTTATTCTTTGAGTCCGGCCCGTGCCTGGGAGGCGATAATCTGTTTCTGGGCAAGGAAGAAGAGGATGATCAAGGGAGTTATCGCCATCGTTGTTGCCGCCATCAAGAGGGTGTAGTTGGTGGATTGCTCGCGGGAAAAGTAGGCAAGGCCGACCTGGAGGGGACGGATACGGTCGGAGTTGGTAACGATCAGCGGCCAGAAAAAGGAGTTCCAGGAAGATATGACATTAAAGACCACGATCGTCGCGATCGGGGCTTTGCAGAGGGGAATGACGATCCGCCAGAGGGTCCAGAGTTCAGAACAGCCGTCAATCCGAGCGGCGTCAAACAGGTCCTGGGGTAGTTGTTTGATGTGCTGACGGAGAAGGAAGATGGAGAAGATATTGACAATCCAGGGGACAACCATTGCCGCATAGGTGTCAATCCAGCCCAGTTTATAGAGAATCATATAGGAGGGGATAAGGTAGACCGGCAGGGGAATCATCATCAGCGCGAGGAACCCCATAAACAGTATCTCCCGGCCCGGGAACCGGAACCGGGCAAAGGCGTAGGCGGCCGGGATACCGGTGATGAGGATACCCAGAACACCGGTGACGGTGATGAGGACGGTATTGGCAAGATAGCGCCAGAAGGGAATCTGACGGAAGACCTCAAGATAGTTGCCGAACTGGAAGGAGGTGGGCAGCCAGGTGGGCGGGAAGCGCAGCGCCTCCAGCGGGGTCTTCAAAGAGGTGATGACCATCCAGTAAAAAGGCAAAAGCATTGTGATGCTGCCGGTGATGAGCAACAGGTGAATCAGCAGGTGGCGCGATTTAGCCATAATGCACCCGTTTTTCCAAAAAGAGCCGCTGGAACAGCGTTAACAGGAGGATGATGAGGAAGGCGATGAAGGCGATTGCGGCACCGTAACCAAGGCGCCAGAGTTCAAAGGCGTTTTCATAAAAGTAATACATCACCACCCGGGTAGTGGAGAGCGGGCCGCCGGCCGGGGGGCCGGTCATAATCCACACCTGGGCGAAGGTTTCAAAGGCGGCGATGGAACTCATAATCAGGACGTAATAGGTGGTGGGTGAGAGCAGAGGCCAGGTGATTTTCCAGAACGTTTTCCAGCGGGAGGCACCGTCAATGCGCGCCGCTTCGTAATAAGTAAGAGAGATGTTTTGCAGTCCGGCAAGGAAGATGACGATGTTATAACCCAGCGACTTCCAGATGCCCATCAGGACCAGTGAGCACATGGCGATTGATGGCCCGCGCAGGAGATAGGGCAGGTTTTCACCGGTGGCACCGAGGAGCAATTGGAATAGGCCGCGGGGGTCTTGAAGCCAGCGGATGCCGGTAATGCCGATGAGCGAGAGGAGGTAGTTGAATACGCCCCGTTCGGGATGGAGAAGCCAGCGCCAGACAACCGATACCGCGACAATGGAGGTGACCACCGGAAGGTAGTAGATGGTGCGGTACACCCCGAGGCCGCGGATTTTCTGGTTTAAGAGCAAGGCGATAAACAGGGAGAGAAACAGGCTGATCGGGACTTCAAAGAGCACATACCAGCCGGTGTTTGCCAATGACTTCCAGAAGAGCGGGTCGCGGAGCACCGCGATGTAATTGTTCAGGCCGACAAATTGCCGGGGTCCGGCCATTCCCCAGTCGTAAAGGCTCATGCGCACCGAGAGGAGAATCGGCAGGACCCGGAATCCGATTAAAATTATCAGTGCCGGGAGTAGGTAAAGAAAGGCGCGTCGGGCTACCTGGGCTTGGCGGGAGATGGTCATCCGCAGGTATGAGTATAACTTTTTCCTCTTGTCGGTCAACAGGTGTTCTTGACCGGGAAAAGCAAGGTTTTTAAAATGACCTGATGCGACAGGGTGTGGCGGATTTGCCGTTGCATTATGGTACGGCGCCGGCCTGGCTATTTGAGCGGATGACCAGGTTGGTGCGGGCGATAAGCGAGGTGATTGTTGCCGAGTTTGGCCCGGACGAGTTACTGCGTCGGTTCGCCGACCCGGTGTGGTTTCAGAGTCTGGGGTGTGTGGCGGGTTTTGACTGGCACTCTTCCGGGTTGACGACAACTGTGGGCGGGGCGTTGAAGGAGGGGATCCGGGGGCGGGAAAAAGACCTCGGGATTTTTGTCTGTGGCGGCAAGGGCAGGGCTTCCCGTCAGACGCCGGATGAGATTCGTCGGTTTGCCGACCGGTTTGGTCTGGATGGCGGGCAGCTGGTCCGGGCGAGCCGGCTGGTTGCCAAGGTTGATTCCAATGCCCTACAGGACGGTTTTCAGATTTACCATCATCTCTTCATCGGCACCGCTCAGGGCAAGTGGGCGGTGGTCCAGCAAGGGATGAATCCGGACATCCGTTGGGCAAGGCGGTATCACTGGCTTTCCGAGGGGCTGGCGAGTTTTGTCGTTGAGCCCCATAAGGCAATTGCCGGTGTCCGGTCGGAACGGGTGTTGAATATGGTGGCGGCCGAGGCGGAAAAAGCCCGGCAGGGGGTAGTGGTTTTGGCCGGAGCGGCGCCCGAGAAGACGCTGCGGGAACTCCGGCGACTCCGGATGCCCGAACACCATCCGATTCTGGATACGGACATTTCTCCGGAGTACCTGAGCAAGGTGCTGTTGAGTACTTACGAACAGCCACCGGCTGATTTCGTCCAGTTTTTGCTTGTCCGGGGTGTGGGAGCAAAGACGGTGCGAGCGCTGGCGTTGTTGGCCGAGGTGGTTTATGGGGCGCCCCTTTCTTTCCGGGACCCGGTAACCTATTCCTTTGCTCACGGCGGTAAGGATGGCTACCCCTATCCGGTGAACCGGCAGGATTACGATCGGTCAATTATGTTTTTGGAGCGCGGTATTAGGGAGGCGAAACTGGGCAATACCGAGAAACTGGCAGCACTGCGGCGGCTGGAAGCCTGGTCAAGGTGGATCGGCAAAGCGGTATGAGGGAGCAGCGGGAATTCCCTGGGGAGTTCATCGCCCGGTATAAAAGTTTCATTCCCGATTTTGAACTTTTTCTTGCCGCGATGCGACGGCCGTTACCCCGGGTGTTCCGGGTGAATACCATCAAGGCAAGGGCTGCGGAGGTGCTGCCGTTTTTTGCCGACCTGCAACCGGAACCGTTACCTTATTATCGTGACGCCTTTGTGGTGCGGGATGGCCGGGGTCTGGGACGGTGCCTTGCCCATTTTCTTGGCTTGATTTATATTCAGGAGGCGGCGTCAATGGTGCCGCCCCTGGTGCTTAACCCGCAACCCGGTGAGCGAGTTCTGGATATCGCCGCCGCTCCTGGGTCCAAGACCACCCAGATGGCGGCGATGATGAACAATACCGGTTTGGTTATCGCCAACGACATTTCGGCCCAGCGGGTGCGCGGTCTGGTGGGCAATGTTGACCGGATGGGTTGTTTGAATGTGGTGGTCTGCCGGAATGACGGGATTGTGCTGGCCAAGAGGTTGAGCGGTTTTTGTGACCGGGTGCTGGTTGATGCACCCTGTTCTTCTGAAGGGACGATGCGCAAGACCGCCGAGGCGCTTTTGCGCTGGTCGGTGAGGGGAATCCAGCAGTTCAGTCGGGTCCAGAAGGGTCTGATCTGTGCCGGATATCAGGCGCTTAAACCCGGCGGGGTGATGGTGTATTCTACCTGTACCATTGCACCCGAGGAAAACGAGGCGGTGGTGGCATATCTGTTACAGAGATTCCCGGAAGCCCAGGTGCTGCCGGTAGAACTGCCCGGTCTGGTAATGCGACCGGCGTTGACTGAGTGGGAAGGGGTGGAATTCCCCGCCGCGGTGGGGAACTGTCGACGGATTTTGCCCCAAGACAACGATACCGAGGCGTTTTTTGTTGCCCTGGTGCGGAGGCCTGCTGATGCGTTGGGTGGAACTGATTGAGCGCCGGTTCGGATTGCCGGCGGGCTGGCGGGACGGTCTGGAGTTACATCAGGAGCAGGGGACGGTATTTGTTGCCACGCCCGAGGTGATGCGGTTTGACCTGGTCAAGCCATTGCGTCGGGGGCTGCGGCTGTGCCGGATTTTTCCCCGTTCCATTAAACCGACCACCTGGGCGATGCAGGTGCTGGGGCGGGGAGGGACGCGCAATCGGGTTGATGTTGATGAGCAGCAGGCGCGGGAGTTGATTAACGGTGGTGAGATTGAAGTGGTGGCCGATGTGGAGGACGGGTTTGTGCTCGTCTTTTATCAGGGGTTTGTTGTTGGCGTAGGGCTTTACAAAAAACCCCGGTTGAAGTCCCAGATTCCCCGGTTCCGACCGGTGGATTAGAGCCAGTTGCCCTGACGGAGAATCTCGTAGAGAACAACCGCGGCGGCGGTGGCAACATTGAGGGAGTTCTTGTAACCGAAGACCGGGATGTCAACAATGCCGTCACATAATCTGAGTACCTCCTGCGTTACTCCCAGGGCTTCGTTTCCCAGAACGATTGCGACCGGAAACCGGTAGGAGAATTTATTGAACGGTGTTGCTCCGGTAACCGTTTCCAGGGCGACAACCTGCACCCCGCGGTTTTTGAGGTCGGTGACCGCGGCGGTGGTTTCTGCGCACCAGCGCCAGGGAACGGAGTTGGTTGTGCCGAGGGCGGTCTGCTCCAGTTTGGGGTGAGGCGGGTGTGCCGAATAGCCGCAGGGAATTATTTCTTGTGCCCGCACGGTGTCGGCAAGGCGAAATATGGCACCAACATTGAAGGCGCTGCGTAGGTTGTCAAGAATGATATAAACCGGTCGGCGGGGAAGCCGGGCGAACTCTTCGGGCGGCAGTGAGGAGTCCCGGGAACGGACCTCATAAAAAGTTTCAATGCCGTCGGGTGCGGGCCGATGTCGGGGAGGACGTTGCGTTGGGGTCATCTTTTCAATGCCAGTGCGGCAAGGCGGTTGACCTTTTCAATCAGTTTCAATGCCTGAAGGAGGTTTTTCCCGGCGGCGATAACACCGTGGTTGGGCCAGATGACAAGGCGATGGGTTTTCAGGCGTCGCGCGGTTGCCCGGGCAATTGCGATTGAACCGTGGGGTAGCATCGGAATGGCGGTGATGGAACGAGGGGCAGAGCCCGGTTTTGCCCGGGCGAGAAGGGCGGTGAGGAGTTTTTGCGGTTCCGGATAGCGCCGGGAGAGCCGGACCAGTTCGGTTGGATGGGTGTGCAGCAGTGCCCGGTCGCCGGGACGACAGGTTGCCAGAGTCCGCTGGCTGGCGATGTGGGCAAAGATTTCGGAAGTGGGGAGCGCGGTTTCCGGCAGAACAGAGTATCTGAACCCCGTTTTTGCCGGTTTAACAAAACAGAGATAGGGAAGGGGGGTGCGGGCGATGTTTTTCATCTGGGCACCGGAGATTTTTGTCAGCAGTCCTTCCTTGAGTCGGAGGGAAAAGTTGCCGGCGTTTTTCTCTGCCCAGCGATGGGCGTTGAGCCGGCGGGCGACAAGGGCGATTTGCTTCCGATAGGAGCGGGATAGTTTTTTAAGCCCAGCCGGTCCGGTTTCTTTTTTTACCATTGGTGGATATTACGGGAGCAATCAATATCGGTCAAGAGACACTCCGGGGACAGGGGTTTCGAACAGTTTGTTACTATCGGTTTATCGCGATAACCGGTGGCGGTATCGCTTCAGGGCGTTAAGATGGGTTTTAGGGAGTAAATAAATACCAGTGGTTAGATATGGTTTTGGGGTTGGTTGTATTTTCTGCCAGGCTTGACTGGTAAAGGAGAGCGGTTAGGATTGAGAAAAGGAGTAACACAATGACCCAGTGGGAATATAAATTTCTGCAGATTGATATCAACCTCAGCCCGATATTGAAACTGGCCCGGTGGGGTGTTCAGGTGCCCGGCGAAAAGAAGGCACGCGCTACGATGGAGGGGGTTGAGGCGTATGTGAATGACCTTGGTCGCGAGGGCTGGGAACTGGTTCATGCTGTCAATGGGTCTGACCACACCGGTGTGATTACCCGGGCGATTCTTTTTTTCAAGCGCCCGCGACCGGATACCGCGACAGAAAAACCGCAGAATGAGGTTTAACTGGGTTGACCTGCTGGCTATCGGTGTTGTTTCTTTTGCCGGAGGGATTCAGTTTCTCCGTTCCACCAAGGATTTTTCTTTAGTTCTTTACGAGACGTTTTTGTTGATTGCGGCACTGATTGGCACGGTCCGAGTTTTTATTCCTATACATCAATTAACCGGTTTATCTTATACCGTCTGTTTTGCCGGCTGTTTTGTAATACTGGCGGTGCTGGCGATTCTGATTGCAAGCGGGATCAATCGGTTTTTTGAGTTCAGTTTTGGTGGCTTTGGCTATTTCTTCGGGCTGTTTCTGGGAATTGCCTGTGGGTTTGTGTTCGGCCATGCGGTGCTTAGGGTGCTGTTGATTGCCTATGGGGTAAAAAGACCGGAATTTGCCGATATGGTTCATCGTTCGTGGATGGCAAGTCAGGTGCTTTATTTCGGTGCCTTCCGGGAATTGCTGGCGATGCTGCGCATCGCCCGGTACAATAATATTTAGGCGACGGTAAGTTCCATCTGGACCCAGGGCAGGACGCCGTTGCCGACCGATTTGGTTTCTTGGCTGACCGCTTTTACTGTTTTCAAGCACGCCAAGGCGTTGCCCTTAATAGACCAGCGCCCGGGTTCGGGGAGGGCGGTAATTTCACCGTTGTTGATTATCCGGCCGAAATAAAGGGTATTGGTAAAATCACCGGTTGTTTTATTGGCGGTATGGAAGCCAAGGAGGAGTTTTACCATCACTCCGTGGTCAATGTTTTTTATCATTTCAGCGAGCGGTTTATCGCCCGGGGCGAGATAGACGTCATTGATGGTACAACGGACCGGTGCCTCGTGTTCATCTTCAATCAGGAGGGGGCGTCTTTTGCCATTGCCGGTTGATTCTACTCCGTCTTTCCATGCGCTGGCACGGTCGTAGAGGAACATCTGGAGGATGCCGTTCTTTATTATCAGGTTTTTCCGGCTGGGTGTGCCTTCGTCATCGGTCGGGAAGGTGTTACCACCGTAAGGAACGGTGGCATCGTCCCAGAGGGTAACCAGTTCGCTTGCCACCGGTTCGCCCAGATGGAAGCGGGACATTCCTTCCTGAACGGTGGCGGCGTAGAGGTGTTCGGCAACAAGGCGGCGCAGGATTTCCTCCAGCATCTCCGGGCAGACGATTACCGGAACGGTTTTGCCCTTGATTCCCTCTGCCTCGGGGGTGGTTTCCCGGTCCGGGATGCCCTTGGCAACCTTTGCCCCCAGGGCGGTGATTTCTTCAATTTCGGGGAGTCTCCGGCCGACGACGAAGTCGTAGTCTTTGGAGTTAACCTCGGCAAAGGCAAAGAGGCCGGTGCGTTCGGTACAGGCGGGGTAAGTGCTGTGGAGTGTGGTAACCAGCCGGGTTTCGTGTTCAATCCGGATCGCCCCCTCAATCGTTTCAATCTTTCCGGTATCGTAGGCGCGCCGGAGCAGGTCTCGGGCAATTTCTTGAAGCCGTGCCGGCGTGTTTTGGAGTTGGACAATCGCCGGGTCTGATGCCGGGATTTCTGGTGGTTGTTCGTTGATGGTGACGAATGAAGGAAAGGGCGCCGGTGCCGCCCGTACCAGGGCGGTTTTTATCCCCCGTTCCAGGAGGTCAAAGTTTGGTTCGGTGATCGGAACATAGCCAATTTTGTTTCGTTTTATCACCCGGAGGCCGGCAGCGAAGATGGCTTCGTTTAATTCCAGTGTTATCTCCTGGTTTTCGAGGCGGGCGCTGAGGATGCGGGTGTTTGTAACCAGTAGTTCGGCATCATCCAGCTTCAGCCGGCGGGCCAGTTTTTTTACCTTTTCGCTGAATTTGAGTAGGTCCATATTTTACCCCTGGACAGAAAGTCCAATAAATTCATTGTTCTTAATCCGCGTCCAGAGCGGCCCACCGTCGCCAACGTATTTTGTTTGCCCTTTGCCGCAGAAACCAACGTCGTCAATTGACAGCGGTCCGGCAAAGCCATCAACATATCGGAGGGCGTAAAGTGTCTTGGCAGAGAAGTTGGCGGGTTTGACCGTTCTGGTGATCTTGCCGTTTTCAATCAACCGACCGAGGAGAACCGAGGAGGACATTCCGTCTTTGGAGACCGCGCCGCCAGAGGTGCCGATGAGGATGATGCCCCGGTTGATGTTGCCGATTAACTGGTCAAGGGTTTTATACCAGTTCTTACGAGAGGCGGGCATGACAAAGGTGTTGGACATCCGGGGCAGGCGCCGGTCACCCAGTTCACTGAAGGCGCCGCCATTGGGGGGCAATCGGAAATAAGCAGCGGTTTCCCGATTCAAAATCATCCCTTTGGCGATGCCGTGCTCAGCGAGGAGTTTGGTCTGGACCTCCACCCCTTCATCGTCAATGAACTCGGTGCCGAATCCGACATCAAACCGTCCCGGCAATGGGCCGTCCATAATGTTCACATCTTCGGCGGCAACCGTTCCCCGTGGTTTGCCTTCTTGGTCAATTATACCAGAACTACCCGCCTTGACGATATCGGCTTCAAAGTTATGGCCCAGCGCTTCGTGGACGAAGACCCCGAGTGTTGTGTAATGAAGCACGAAATGGGAGAGGGAGCGGACCTCTTCGGCGGAGAGGGTGATGGCATTCTGGAGCGCGACGGTATTCTCCAGCCATTCGCGAATATAACGGGAGGCGATGCGGGTAAGGCGGAACCGCCCGGCGTCCTTTGCAACGATGAAGTTCCAAGGCAGGGGGTTGCCGAGGCGGGCCCTGGTCTGGGTCATTCTGCCCTCCGGTCCTTTGACCTTTGTAAACAGTTGGAAAAACGTGCGCGGCATCACCTGGGTTTTGAATACACCGTCGGTGTCGGCGATGGTTTTTTCTTCCCGTTGGGAGAAAAACCAGAATTCGGGTTTAATCTCCATCCCGGGGTTCTGTTGTGCTACCCGCTGGGTGATTCTTTTTACCCCTTCGGTGAGAGCGGTGAATATGGCGGCGGTGGGAAAAACCTTGGGTGCCGGGACGCCGTAGCGCACGCGACCGGGGTTGGGGATTGGGGCAAGGGATATCGGTCTGGGTGGCGGCGCCGAGGCGGCGAGTAATTTTACCCCGTCATCAATCGCCTGACAAAGGGAGTTTATGTCCAGTGTGCCGATTTTGACTTCGGCTTTCTTACCGCGGTCCAGAAGTCGTAACTGCACCCGGGCTTTGGCGTTAAACGGTTTCTGAATCAACCGGTCGGGCAACTGCTGGAGTTCAATACGGAGAACCCGTTCGTAAAGGATGTCGGCGTATTCTACTCGCTGGGCGGCGTAACGTAGCGCCTGGTCAATGACCCGTTTTATTTTTATTTCGTCTTCAATTGCCGGTGGCATATGGTTAGTATAAAAAAACTGGGGAAAAGTCAAGCGGGTCCTCGGCAGGACCCGCTTTTGTTTTGTCGCCGCGTTATTTTTACCAACGACGGTTGGAAAAACCGCCGGTATTGCCACCGGAACGGCCGCCTCGTCTTTGACCGCGAGGCCCACGTCCACCACCGAAGCCGCCTCGGCTTTCGGTGCGTTCCCGCGCCTCATTGACATTTAACTGGCGTTCCTCAAGGGTGAAGCCGTTGAGTCCGGCGATTGCGGCCTGCGCCGATTCATCAGTAGCCATCTCCACGAAGGCGAACCCACGGGGACGATTTGTGAAACGGTCGGTCACGATATTGACCGAAACCACTTCGCCATGCTGACCGAAAAGGTCGCGCAGCTGGGTTTCGGTTGCGCTGAAGGGCAGATTGCCCACAAACAAGCGCCTTGCCATAACTAATCCTCCTGTGTTATTTGTTTTGCTTGAGAATCGTTCAAAAGGTGGGTTCGCGCACGGACCAGACTTTGCTAAATCCGGCGGTGTCTTTTGACACCCGATGCCCTGAACGGTTCTGCTAAGCCTTCTCGGGTTACTACCCTTTTTTGTGTCGGTTGAGAACCCGTTTTCAGCCGACTGATATATAATAGTCATTATTTTCTGTAAGTCAAGAAATGCGAAAAGCAATTTCTTGACCATTGCCGGCTAAACTTTATAATGAGGTTTCTATTTAATGAAACTCTGGCGTAAACCACTGGATGCCGATGAAAAAAGGTCACCCCGGGGGCGGGTCCATATTTTAGTTGAACGCTGTAAGGGTTGTGGGTTCTGTATTACCTACTGTCCGAAACAGGTGTTAGAGGCATCCACCGATTTTAACCGCCGTGGTTATCATCCGCCGGTGGTAAAGTATCCGGAGCGATGTGTAAATTGTGGGTTGTGCGGAGTGATCTGTGCCGAGTTTGCCATCTGGACCACTCCTGACGAGCAAACGGCACCAGCCGATGGGGACGCCGATGAAAAATGACGGCAGGGTAATTCTCACCGGTGCCCATTTCTGGGACGGCGACCATGCCTGTGCCGAGGGGGCGATTGCCGCCGGGTGTCGGTTCTTCGCCGGTTATCCGATCACCCCTTCTACGGAGATTGCCGAACGGATTGCCCAACGGTTTCCTTTTGTTGGTGGCACATTTATTCAGATGGAAGATGAACTGGCTTCAATGGCCGCGGTGCTGGGCGCGGCCTGGGCAGGAACCAAGGCGATGACGGTCACCTCGGGACCGGGTTTTTCTTTGATGCAGGAGAATATTGGTCTGGGGGTGATGACCGAGACGCCGTGTGTGGTGGTGGATGTCCAGCGGGGTGGTCCTTCAACCGGTCTGCCAACACTTACCGGTCAGCAGGATATGATGCAAGCGCGCTGGGGTTCCCATGGTGATTATGAAATTATCGCTATTTCGCCGTCTTCACCGCAGGAGTGTTTTGATTTAACAATTACCTGTTTTGATCTGGCAGAACGGTATCGGGTACCGGTGCTTTTTATGATGGACGAGTGTGTGGGACATATGACCGAAAAGGTGGTGGTGCCCGAGCCCGATAAGATTAATCCGCTGCCGAGAAGGTGGTACCGGGGACCACGGGATAAATACCGTCCATTTAAACCAGAGCAGGACAATGTGCCCTTGATGGTTCGGGCGGGCAATGATTATCGGATTCATATTACCGGACTGACGCACGATGAACGGGGATATCCGGTGATAAACGCTGAGTGCCAGAGCTGGTGTGTGAACAGGCTGGTAAGAAAAATCCGCGATAATGCGGAACACATTGTTATGATTGACGAGTATCAGATCGAGGATGCCGAGGTGGTGGTGGTGGCTTACGGGATCAGTGCCCGAGTGGCGTTTAAGGCGATCGCTGACGCCCGGGCAATGGGGATAAAGGTGGGAATGTTACGGTTAATTACCGTCTGGCCGTTTCCCGAATCGCGGATTACGGCACTGGCGGAGCGGGTGAAGGCGTTGGTGATGCCGGAGATTAATCTCGGGCAGGTGTTTTTAGAATTGCAGCGGGTGGTGGCGGGTAGATGCCGCACGGTCCATGTTCCGCATTGCGGTGGCTGGGTGCACGACCCGCAGGATATTTTAGAAGCAATAGTAGCTAGTGTAAAATGAAAGTGATGGCGACTGGCGATTTACCGGGTTTGGAAAGGCATCCCCTTGATGACCTGTTGCGGGTGGACCGGATTCCTCATATCTGGTGTCCCACCTGTGGTCTGGGTATTGTTCTTAACTCGTTTTTAACCGCGGTAAAGGAAAGTGATATTCCACGGCAGGATATTGTGGTAGTTTCCGGCATCGGTTGTACCGGCAGGGCGGCAGGATATGTGAACTTAGATTCTTTTCATACCACGCACGGGCGGGCGCTACCATTTGCCACCGGCCTGAAACTGGGGAATCCGAAGTTAAAGGTGGTGGTGATATCGGGTGACGGTGACCTGGTGGCGATCGGCGGCAATCATCTGATTCACGCCGCGCGACGGAATATGGATTTAACGGTTATCTGTGTGAATAATTTCAACTACGCAATGACCGGCGGACAGTTCGGCCCGACGACACCAAGGGGGGCAAAACTTACCACCGCCCCGCATGGCAGTTATGAACATCCTTTTAACATCCCCTTTCTTGTAGATTCCTGTGGTGCTACTTATGTGGCGCGCTGGACCGTGCTTCATGTCCGGCAACTCACCAGTTCAATAAAGGAGGCGCTGGCTCATTCTGGCTTCAGTTTTGTTGAGGTGATTTCCCCCTGTCCGACGGTGTACGGTCGGCGCAATCAGTTGGGGTCAGGGCTGGAGATTGTAAAATACTATCAGGAGAAGTCGGTGGTAAAGAACGATGTTGATACCCGGGAGTGTGCAATAGATTACCAGGGGCCGATTGTGGTGGGCAGATTTGTGGAGAAGAGAAAGCCCACCTATCTGGAAACGATGAACGAATTTTTGCGTCAGACGCTGGGAGAGCAGTTTGTCCCCTATTCCGGGCCAATGGATGAAGGGGGATAAAGAAGAGGAATAAAAATGGAGATTAAACTTTCCGGGTTTGGCGGTCAGGGGATCATAATGATGGGGATGGTTCTGGGGCGGGCGGCAGCGCTTTACGATAACAAGCACGCTACCCTGACCCAGAGTTTTGGACCTGAGGCCCGGGGAGGTGCCTGTTCGGCACAGTTGATTATCGCCGGGGAAAAGGTGCTCTATCCCTATCTTACGGCACCGGATATTCTGGTGGCGATGTCCCAGGAGGCTTACGAGAAGTTTGAGCCCACGCTACGAGACGGTGGGATTCTGATTATTGAGGAAAATCTCGTTCGTGTGCATGACCATCACGGACGGGTTAAGCAGTTTGGTATTCCGGCTACCCGAATTGCCGAGGGTATGGGTAATCGGATGTTTGCCAATATGGTGATGCTCGGGTTCCTGGTGGCGGTTACCAGCGTGGTACCCAAAGAGGCGTTGGTTAAGGCGGTCAAGGATACTATTCCAGCCCGGCTTCTGGAGAAAAACCTCGCGGCACTGGAAACGGGATACGAAACCGGCGTCAAAATGCTCCAGGTGGGATGATGGAAAGTCAGACCGAGAGGCTGCGCGAATTGTTGGGGAAACGGGAGGCGGAAATGGTGGTGGCGGAGTCGGCAGAGGTGTTCCAGTTGCGACCAGTTCTTGATTCTCCTTGTCGGGTTGCCTGTCCAGCCGGAGTTAATGTCAAGGCTTATGTTGGTCTTATTGCCGGGGGCAAATTTGACCGCGCCCTGGAGGTGGTCCGGGCAACAAACCCTTTGCCGGGTATCTGCGGCCGGATTTGCACCCATCCGTGTGAGTCGGAGTGCCGGCGGGGAGAGGTAGATGAACCGGTGGCGATTCGGCCATTGAAGAGGTTTATCGCCGATTATGCCCGGCACGCGCCATCGGCGAAACTTCCGGCTCAGACACCGGTTCGCTCTCAGAAGGTTGCGGTGGTAGGTTCAGGTCCAGCCGGACTGACCGCCGCAAATGACTTGGTCCGGTTGGGCTATCGGGTAACAATTCTGGAACGGGAAAATAAGCCCGGGGGGATGTTAATCTGGGGGATTCCACCATTCCGGCTGCCGCGGGATATCATTGAACAGGAAATTGATTCCATCCTCGGACTGGGAGTAGAGTTTATTGACAAAACTGAGATTACCGACCCGGCCCGGTTGTTAAAGGAGGGTTTTGGAGCGGTATTTTATGCTCCTGGTCTTCAAAAAGGGATCACCCTGGGGTTTCCTCAGGAGGATAAGTTGATCGGGGTAATGGACAGTCTTGTGTTTTTGCGGCGGGTTTATCAGGGCGAGATTTCTGCGCTCAAGGGCAGAGTTCTGGTGATTGGCGGGGGCGATTCAGCAATTGACTCCGCTCGGGTTGCACTCCGGCTCGGTGCCGATGAGGTGTGGGTTGTTTATCGCCGAACAAGAGAGGAGATGCCCGCGGCCGAAGAAGAGGTTGCCGAGGCGGTAACTGAGGGGATAAGAATAGAGTTACTTACCCAGCCAGTGGATTACGTTCATAAGGAAGGCCGGCTCACCGGGTTGCGCTGCGTTCGGACCAGACCCGGCCCGGTTGACGATTCGGGCAGACGACGGCCAGTGCCGATTCCCGGTTCAGAATTTGTGATTCCGGCGGACTGGGTTATTACCGCACTGGGGCAGAGGGCCGAGCGGGAGATAGAGAAATTTCCTGAAGGGGTGTTTGTGGGTGGCGATGCCGCGGGTGGTCCGGCAACAGTAATTGACGCCATCGCCAGCGGTCACCACGGGGCAAAGGCAATTCATCAATTTTTAAGCGGGGAACAGGAGGGAAATAGGATTAATTTCACCGGCGAATTGGAGATGGGGGTGTCGGTGTTGACCGCAGTACCCAGATTCCGGGTGAGACCGCGGAGTTTGCCGGTACATGCCCGGCGTAGTTTCAATGAGGTGGAGGAGCCCCTGAGTGACGAGGAGGCGGTGGCGGAGGCACAGCGCTGTTTGCGGTGTGGTCCCTGTGGTGAGTGTGTTCTCTGTCATAACACCTGTCCCAAACATCAGGTGGCTCTGCGTTTAACAGGAACAGGAGAGGAGGCACCGCTACTGGTCAGGGTTCATTCTTTAGAACGAATTATGCCCTCGGGGTTGAAAAGAATCACCGGTCGGATAAGGTTTTCTGCGACCGGTGGCGAGGAAATGCTTCAAGATGTGGAGGTGGTTCTTGAGCCCCTGGTGCCGGTGGTAAAGAATGAGTTGTGTCGGGGGTGCGGTATCTGTGTGGCGAATTGTCCGCATCAGGCGCTCAACATGAAGGAGTGGCGGATGGCAGTTCAGGTGGCGGTGGTTGAACAACAGCGATGCCGGGGTTGCGGAACCTGCGTCGTTGTCTGTCCCACCGGAGCATTGCAGTGGAGTGTATTGTCTTTTAAAAGAACATGGACCGAATAAAACAACATATTAATGGGCTTGCCTTTGTCTGTCAGCGGGTAGATGCTAAAGTACCGAAGGGTTTTTTGTTTGACAGCGGGTTTGGCTACCGACTGGTTAGCTGTATTGGACAGGTGGGAAGCAGGGATATTCTTGATGCCTTTGATTATGGGGCGGAGCGGGTATTGCTATTCGGTTGCCCTGATTCTGGATGCCGGCATCAGATTGGTTCCAAGACCGCCCGGGAGCAGGTGGCGATTAGCCAGCGGTTATTGGAGTTACTGGGGTTATCAGGGGGACAGGTGCGGTTTGTTGCCGTTGAATCTGAGGCCGATGTGAGACAGGTGATGGAAAAGGCGGCGACGCGTCTCCGGCGCCTACCAGTTTATGATAAAAAAGACGAAGATGGTACAGAGGTAAATTTCCCCCTTGCCGGAATGGTCTGTGAAGACTGTGGTCGGTGTAGTGGGGTATGCCCGGTTTCCCGGACCGGTTTTGGTTTTTCTCCCCGACGGTTAATCCAGCAGGCGATTGTTAACCGGACTTCTGTACCGGAAGAGGTTATTTACTCCTGCTTAGGGTGTGAACTGTGCAGTTCTGTCTGTCCGGCGGGTGTGAAGATTGCCGATGATGTGCTCGGTCTCCGGGCGATATCGTTTCAGGAAGGCAAGAAACCGGCTCTTGCTCACGGTGGCGTCTTCCAGATATTAGGGAGGATGATGGCAAAAAGCCTTTTTACCCAGAACCGGCTGGGTTGGGTGGAGTCCGGTTTGCGGGTGGCGGAGAAAGGTGATATTGTCCTTTTCACCGGCTGTCTGCTTTATTTTGAACCGTTATTTAAATCGCTGGGTATTGATTTCATCAGCACGCTCCGGAATACGGTGCGGTCCTTGAACGCGGTGGGAATTGAGCCGGTGGTTATGGCTGATGAGAGGTGCTGTGGATATGATCTGCTGGCGCTGGGTGATGTCGGTAAGGTTCGGCGGTTAGCCCGGCATAATCTGGAGCAGTTGCAGCGGGCCGGGGCGAAGAAGGTGGTGTTCATCTGTCCGGAGTGTTTGGCGACGTTTAAGTTGACCTATCCGAGGCTGCTCGGGGTCAGTGGTTTGGAATTGGTTCATATCAGTCAGGTGCTGGTTGAAAATGGTTTTCCCGCTGGAAAAACAGAGGTTAATGGACACCGGGTGACCTATCAGGATTCATGTCATCTGGGTCGCCGGTTGGGGGTTTATGATGAGCCCCGGCGGCTGATTTGCAGCGTTCCGGGTGCGCAACTGGTGGAAATGGAGCACCGCCGGGAAATGGCATTGTGTTGCGGAGGAACTCACTGGTTGGAGTGCGGGGCAGCGGTGCGGCGTTTGCAGGAACGCCGGCTGGCAGAGGTTCAGGCAACCGGTGCTGATGTGCTGATAACATCCTGTCCCCGATGTCAGATTCACCTTGCTTGTGCCCAGAAGACACTCGGTCGCGATGATTTTAAAATTGTCCATCTTGTTGATTTTATTTGTAAAGAGGGTTAAAATAAATGAACAAAGAACATGAGTACTAATCAACCCAGAATCGGCGTGTTTGTCTGCCGCTGCGGAACCAACATCGCGGCCACCGTTAACGTTGACGAGGTGGCGGATTATGTCCGTCAGTTACCGGATGTTGTCCATTCGGGTGTGAGCCTTTATCTCTGCTCGGAAACCGGGCAGAAGGAGATTCAGCGGGCGATCACGGAACTGAATCTCAACCGGGTGGTGGTGGCAACCTGCTCCCCCCGGATGCATGAGCCAACTTTTCGTGCCTGTCTTGTTCAGGCCGGGCTCAACCCGTTTGTTCTGGAGATCGCCAATATCCGGGAGGGGTGTTCCTGGGTTCATGCCCGGGAGCCAGAACGGGCAACAAAAAAGGCGTGTGACCTTGTCCGAATGGCGGTGGCGAAGGCCCGGTTCCTTAAGCCCCTGACTGAGCAACGGTTTCCGGTAAAGGATGCGGTTCTCGTCGTGGGTGGCGGTGTGGCCGGGATTCAGGCAAGCCTTGACCTCGCAGATAGTGGGCATCAGGTTTATCTGGTGGAGCGTCAGCCTTCTTTGGGTGGTCTGATGGCACAGTTACATAAGACCTACCCAACGATGGATTGTGCGATATGAATACTGGCGCCAAAGATGGCGGATGTCGGTCGGCATCCGAAAATCAAACTCCTGACCCTTGCTGAGGTTAAGGAAATTGCCGGACATGTGGGCGATTTTAAAGTAACGGTCAGACAGAAGGCACGGTTCGTCGACGAGCGAGAGTGTACCGCCTGCGGTGACTGTGCTAAGGTCTGTCCGCAGCTGGTGCCGGATGAGTTCAATGTCGGACTCTCGCTCCGTCACGCCATCTATCAGCCGTTTCCGCAGGCGATTCCGTCCGCTTATGTGCTCAATCCGGCCGATTGTCTGGGGTTGAACCCAATTGCCTGCGGTAAATGTGTTGAGGCGTGTACAAAGAATTGTATTGACCTTAACGCCCAGGATAGAGAGTTTACCTTTGATGTGGGGGCGATAATCGTTGCCACCGGTATGGAGCCGTTTGACCCCTTCGCCAAAGGCGAGTTCGGTTATACCAGATTCAGTAATGTTATTAACGCGCTGGAATTTGAGCGGCTGGCTTCATCGGGTGGACCAACCGGCGGGGAAATTATCCGTTTAAGTGATTGTCGGGTGCCGAAGAGCATCGCTTTTATTCAGTGCGTTGGTTCCCGCTGTTCTGACCAGGGGACCCCCTATTGCAGTAATATCTGCTGTATGAATACCATCAAGGATGCGCTTGTGCTCAAGGAGCATCATCCGGAGATGGATGTCAGGGTTTTTTATATTGACCTTCGCGCCTTCAGTAAAGGTTTTGAGGAGATGCTCTGGCGTTCCCGGCGCCTGGGGGTGAAGTATATCCGGGGTATTCCGGGCGAGGTTGAGGAAGACAGGCAAACCGGCAACCTGATTCTTTATGTGGAAGACACCAACCAGGGGGGGATTGAACGGCACGAGGTGGAGATGGTGGTTCTGGCAACTGGTGTAAGGCCCAGGGCGGAAACCAAAGCGCTCCAGCAACTGCTTTCCCTTCAATTACATCCGGAGGGTTTTCTCCTTGAGGCGCATCCAAAACTGCAGCCGGTTGATGCACCGATTCGGGGTGTTTTCTATGCCGGCTGTGCAGAGGGACCGAAGGACGTCAAGGATTCGGTTACGCAGGCAAGTGCGGCAGCCGGCAGGGCGGCACGGCTCCTTGCGCAAGGGAGCATCGCCGCTGAGCCCTATACGGTTGAGGTGCTCGCCGACCGGTGTCGCTCCTGTGGTGCCTGTCTCCAGGTGTGCTCATTTAAGGCATTTGAATGGCAGAAGGGGGCAGCGGCAAAACCGATTGAGGCGGTCTGTGCCGGTTGTGGTTCTTGCGCTGCGGAGTGCCGATTTGATGCGATTGAGGCACATCAGTTTACCAATGAACAGATTATGGCGCAGATTGAGGCGGCGCTGGCAGAAGCCCCTGGAGCCAAATCGGTGGTTTTTGCCTGTCACTGGTGCTCTTACGCCGCGAGTGATACTGCCGGCGGGGCACGTTCACAGTATCCCGCGACTCAGGTGATTATCCGGACGATGTGCAGTGCCCGGGTTGCCGAGCGGTTTGTGCTCCGGGCGTTTCAACTGGGCGCGCCGGTGGTTCTGGTTTCTGGTTGCCACTTTGCCGACTGCCACTATCTCAACGCCAACCGTCATACCCAGCGCCGGGTGGAGAGACTCTGGGATAAACTTGAGGCGTGGGGAATCAGACCCGAGAGGCTACAGTTGGAGTGGATTTCCGCAGCGCAGGGGCAGCGCTTTGTTTATACGATGCAGGAACTGGAAAGGCTCCGTCAGACGGTAACCGAGGAGGAGATTGAGGAGACAAAGCGGATTCTGGCAAATCCGCCTAAATTTGGAGCAAGAGCGTTGCCCAAAGATTCGGGAGAACAACCGTTTAAATGCCTGCGCTGTGGCAGGGAGTTTAGACTTTACTATGTTCATGGGAAGTCCGAGGAGCGCTCCTGCCCGCATTGCGAAAGCAACTCGGTGCGACTTGTTGTTACTAAGGAAGTTCCTGCTTCCACCCCAGCAAAATAGGCTCGTTTAGCACCAAACCCGCTGGCTTTAGAAATAGTCTATTTTACACAATATCAATGAGTCTTATATATAGAGATAGGGCAAAAGAAAGGAAAACATTACGGGAAAACTGATATTTTCCTATCTTGAGATTAAGCACCAGCTACTGACCCTCCGGCTGAGTATAAACCGGAAATCCTTGCGCCAGGGGTCGGAAGACGGGGACGATCTGAAGTAATCTCTCGGAATTAAGTTATTATCAGAAAAAAGGTTTCATCTGAGTTGCTGGTCGAGAAACTGAGAGAAAACAATCTACAACAAATTGACCCCCAAGAATTCGGGCCAGATTTCTGTCATAGAACCCAAGGTGGCAAGAATGAAAAGAACAAGCCGTTGCTTTTCTCCAAGTGCAGGGAAGAGAATACAGCAACGATCGAAGAAATCGTGAATAATTTGGATGATCCTGAAATGGTAAGGCAAGCCTACGAAATGCTGGTCGAAATTGGAGGTGTTAGCCACAAAATAGCATCACTTATTCTGCGTGACCTGAGTAAATTCCCTCCTACCAGATTCGCCGACCCGGAGAATATACCACCAGAAATAGATGTCTACTGGCGAATGCAACCTGTTGATACCCATGTAAGTTTTGTTGCTCCAACACTCGGGTTATGTGAAGAAGGTGATGATGACGAAACAAAAGCGATGGAAATTTGCAACAAGTGCATAGAAGCTAAGGTTAATCCGCTGTGGTTCAACTCAGGCGCCTGGGGGGTTAATTCAATGAGAGTGCAGCAGGAGACACTGAAATGGCAGCTTGAGCAGCTGGAGGAGGCAATACAAGATTATTTTGGACAAGAGATGCTTAAAGAAATCCAGCAGCATTAACGATTGTCCCGGCATTTATTTAAAAACTGTTCTGATTACCGGCAGGCTAAAAGTTATCAATTTACTTGCGAATTCTTTTTAGCCCTTTCAGGTGGATAACAGGGAAGTTTGGTAGATGGGTAAATAAAAGACCGGTCTCTGGATTGGTTAAAGAGAAAAGCAAAGTCCCGGGAGATAATTTGTGTGGCTGACTTTGCTGGCTTAAGTCCTATAGTCTTGCCGTGAGTTTGTCTTTTAGTTCTTCGGGCTCGTAGATTACTTCAATGCCGGCGGCTTGAAACGCCTTAATCTTTTCGGCAGCGGTGCCGGAACCGGCAGAGATGATGGCGCCGGCATGTCCCATTCGTTTATCCGGCGGTGCGGTCTGTCCGGCAATGAAGCCAAAGACCGGTTTGGTGACATACTCTTTGACAAACTGTGCCGCCCTTTCTTCATCGGAGCCGCCAATCTCGCCGACAATTACAATCGCCCTGGTTTCCGGGTCGTCCTGAAACATCTTCAGACAGTCAATGAAGTTGGTACCGATTACCGGGTCGCCACCGATGCCAACCACGGTTGACTGTCCGAATTCACCGGTATTGGCAGCAATCTCATAGGTTAAGGTGCCGGAGCGGGAGACAACACCAACACAGCCCGGTTTGAAGGCAGAACTGGGCATTATGCCAACCTTGGCTTTGCCCGGTGAGATGGCACCGGGGCTGTTGGGCCCGATGATTTGGACCCCGCGCTGATGGGCAACGGCAATCGCCCTGATCGCATCAAACGTGGGAACGCCTTCGGTTACGCAGACGACGAGTTTGATTCCGGTAAAGACCGCTTCCAGCATGGCGTCACCGGCAAATCCGGCCGGCACAAGGACAATTGAAGTATCGGCGCCGGTGTTCTTTACCGCTTCTTCAACCGAGTTGAACACCGGGATACCATCAACCGCCTGGCCACCTTTGCCCGGGGTAACGCCGCCGACCACGCGGGTGCCGTATTCCTTCATTGCCCGGGCATGAAAGGCGCCTTCCCGACCGGTGATTCCTTGGACAATCAAACTGGTGTTCTGGTTAATAAGAATGCTCATCTTACCTCCTGTGCTTTGCGTACCGCCAGTTGAACCGCTTCACTCATCCGGTTGGCGCTTAAAACCGGGCTGTTGGCAAGAAGGGCATAGGCCTGGGGGGCATTGGTGCCAACCAGACGGGCAACAATTGGAACTTTGATGTCGGCGTCTTTGCTTGCCATAATCAGGCCCTGGGCGATGTCATCACAGCGGGTGATGCCGCCAAAGATGTTCACCAGAATTACCCTGACATTGGGGTCGGAAAGGATGATGCGCATGGCGGTGAGCATCTTCTCCGGTGAAGAGGAGCCGCCGACGTCAAGAAAATTGGCGGGTTCACCGCCGAATCGTTTAATCAGGTCCATTGTTGCCATTGCCAGACCGGCACCGTTGACGATACAGCCAACATTACCCGAGAGTTTGATGTAGGATAGCCCGGCGTTTTTTGCCTCCAGTTCTTTCGGGTCTTCGCTTTCCGGGTCGCGGAGCGCTTCGTTTTCTGGATGGCGGAAAAGGGCGTTGTCGTCAAAGTTAATTTTGGCGTCCAGGGCGATGAGGGTGCCGTTGGTGGTCAGCACCAGGGGGTTGATTTCCACCAGGGAACAGTCACGTTGAACGAAAATCTGATAAAGTTTGCGGGCAAAACTGGTAAACTCCTGGGCAAGTCTGGCGTCGCCAAACAGCGCCATACCGATGTTGCGGGCTTGAAAGTGGCGAAGACCAAGGAGCGGGTCAATTTCGGTTTTGAGGATTTTTTCCGGTGTCTGTTTTGCCACCGTTTCAATTTCTACGCCACCGGCAGCGGATGCGATGAGCACCGGCTGCCGGACACTGCGGTCAATTGTGATGCCCAGGTAATATTCTGATTTGATAGTAACGCATTCGGACACCAGCAGTTTTTTTACCGTCAGCCCCTTGATTTCCATTCCGAGAATTTTGCTGGCGACCGGCGCAACCGCTTCCAGTTTTTCCACCTTTTTTACTCCGCCGGCTTTGCCCCGGCCTCCGACCAGGACCTGTGCCTTCAGGACCACGGGGAGACCGATGTCCCGGGCAGCGGTTTCTGCTTCCCCCGGTGTTGTTACCAGCCGCTCCCGGGGTACTGGTATCTGATAAAGGGAGAACACCTCTTTTGCCTGATATTCATGTATCTTCATAGTCCTTTAATTTAGCCAAAACCGGGCCGGGGTCAAGCCGGAGCGACTTAGCCGCCGGACCTTGATTTATCGTCAGCGATGGGACTTTATTGTACCGAGAAGTGACCTGATAATCTGATGTTGAAATTGGCACCTGAATAGTTTTTCTGAATCCCGCAGGGCGGATTTAAAACTCCGGTTCAGAGACAGAATTTAACCACCCGAGGGCAATCGTTATTCCCTCCGGGACGGTCCCCCCCACCGTTACCCGATTTCTGCTCTTTTCGGTAAGTTTCTTGTTTTCTCGTGGGTTACTGTTGGCATCCTGGATTGTGCGTTAAATTGTGGTTTTTTCTGGCTCTAAAAGTAATGGGGGTTAATAAGGGGTTATTTTAACCGGTAAATGGTGTTGTTGGTCAGGGTGTCCTCCCAGACTTTGACGACGGCCGGTTGGATGGTGGTGAGATAGTTTATAAAGTAGGGGAATTTGAGCCGGTCGGAATATAACATTTTTAACTGTTTTTCGGTGCGATTGAGCATATTAAGAAAATAAACATTACCTGACTGGATGCGGAAGGATGTGATGAGGGAATCAAAATGGGCGCGGAAGCGGGCGGTGTCACGCCGGGTTTCCAGAATCAGGTCCGGGATAGGGATAAGCAGGCTGTCCGGATAAAGGAGAGGGAGGTAGCCGAACTCCGGTTCCCAGTTGCCGAACAGTAGACCGCTTTTTTCGGCCGGGGTTTGCGTGGTTAGAAATCGGGCAATTTTTCGGGCGGCGTGCCATCCTGGGTCCGGGCGGTTGTTCTGGATGAGGCGGATGGAGTTGAACAGAAAGAGGGGTACAAGGAGAAGTAGAAACACCGGCTGGAAATGGCGGCGGGTGGAAAGGGCGGTCGGGATAACTGAAAATGTGCCGATAATGGCGTAGGTCCAGATTTTTTGATGGTAGGGATCCCAGAACAGCCCGCAAATGAGGGTGGTAAGAAAAAGGGCAACGCCCCAGGGGTTATCTTTTGAGCGCGGGATAAAAACAATGAAGAATAGCAGGATGCCAATAGCACCGATAATGATAGAGACAATGAGGGGCAGAATCGCTGTGCCACCGGAACTTATCGCCTGTCTGATACCGGCAAAGTTTTCGGGCAGGACCGGGATGAGGCTGTTGAGAAATCCCAGGGGGAGGGAAACCAGGTGAGAAGGTTTGAATCCGCCAAATGTGCCCTGTTCCGGGAGAAAGAAAAGTAGTTGATAAATTTTTTCTGGGTCGCGATAACCGGCAAGGAGCAGGAGTCCGATATAAATGGAGCCGGTGGTGAGAAGGGCGCTGATAAAAGCGGTCAGGCCGATGCGGAGCCGTTGCCGGTAAATAAGTACCAGGGCGATGCCCAGCGCCATAACCAGGGATAGCAGATAGAAGCCGGCACTGATGCCCAGGGATATGCCGGCAGCGCAGGGTTTGTTTTTGCCCAGAAGAAAAATGCCGAGAAGGAGAAAGGGCAGGGCCGGGGCGACTTCGGTGATATTTGTCGCGGTGGCGATAAAGGCATGGGAAAGGCTCAGGGCGACGGCGCTGAAAATCGCCGTTTTGGTTGGTGTCCGGCGGTTGATGAGAATAACAACGAAGAGAAAGATGGTGATTGCAGCGCAGATGGCGTTGGCAACCTGGAGCGGTTTTAATCCGCTACCTGGATAACCAAACAGCCGGGTGGTGTGGTAGGCGGTGTGTGCGTAAAGCGGGAAAAGCAGGTGCTTCTGGAGGTTCTGGCGAAAGAACTGCGTCGGTTGATAACCGGTGTGCCAGGGGCGGGGAAGGTAAATTGTGAGCGTATCTGAGGCGGTCTTTACCCTGTGGAGCGCCGGCAATACGCGTAGACCATCGGGGTGGTAACGGGCAGAAGGAAAAAGAAGGTAAAGACACAGGGATATGGTGCTGATAGCCAGAGCAGGGAGGTTGTTTTTAAGACGCATCGGTTAGTTCTTGATTTCAGAATAGTGATTCGTTTATTGCTGTCAATCTGGTGGGTGCGGGGAGGGTTTTTAAAAAATGTTAAAGAAGATGTTGACAAGCGATTTTGAATTGCTATATTTGCTAATTAACTAAACAGACAGTTGGGGCAGATTAAATAAGACCCCAGTGAGTTTTGTTGTTAGGAGTGCAGTGAAAAAGAGACAGGAGATTTTTGTTTTGAAATGAGTTTATTAAGAACATCAAAGAAGATCAGAATTAAGTTAAAGGCCTACGACCACCGGTTACTGGACCAGTCGGCGCGGGACATTGTTGAGGTGGCGCGGCGGACCGGTGCCCGGGTATCCGGACCGATACCCCTGCCGACCAAGCGCACCCTGTTTACGGTGCTGCGCTCGCCTCATGTGGATAAGAAGTCGCGCGAGCAGTTTGAACTGCGGGTGCACAAGCGGCTGATTGAAATTTCCAATGCCACCGCCGAGATGGTTGATGCGCTGATGAAGCTGGAGGTTCCAGCCGGGGTTGAGGTGGAGATTAAATCGGCATGATTGGACTTATTGGAGTTAAGGGCGAGATGACCCAGATTTACGACGAGCAGGGCAGGGTAGTGCCGGTTACCGCGGTTGATGTTGGTAAGTGTATTGTGGCGGGTGTGAGGACGAAGGAGAAGCACGGTTACTGCGCGGTTGTGCTTGCTCAGGGAGATCCCTCCAAACGCCAGTTAACCAAGCCCTATGAGGGACAGTTTAAAAAAGCGGGGCTGCCGGTAAAGCGGTGGGTGCGGGAGTTTCGGGTGGATAGTGTTGATGGCGTTCAGGTTGGGCAGGAGGTAAATGTTGAAATTTTAAAGCCGGGTGATTTTGTTTGCGTCACCGGCTGGACAAAAGGTAGAGGGTTTGCCGGAGGTATGAAACGCTGGGGCTGGCGGGGTGGACCGGCATCACATGGTTCAATGTCCCATCGCCGGATTGGTTCGGTGAGTTCCGGTTCTTCGCCGGGACGGGTACTTCCGGGAAGAACACTGCCCGGACACTATGGTTGCGAGCGGGTGACGGTGAAGAATTTAAAGGTGGTGAAGGTGGAATCGGAAAAGGGCGTCGTCTATGTGCGAGGTGCAATTCCCGGGTATCGGGGGGCGATGGTTTTGATGAGAAAGGTATCCTGAGATGGATGTGTTGACCGTTTCCGGTAGCGTGAAGGGGCAGGTGGAGTTGCCGGAGGTCTGGTTTAACCGGCAGGGTCCGGTGGGCATTGTCTGGGAGGCGGTGCGCTGTTATCTGGCAAATCAGCGGCAGGGAACCGTCAAGACCAAAACCCGGGCTGAGGTGTCCGGGACCGGTAAGAAGCCCTGGATGCAGAAGCATACCGGCAGGGCAAGGCACGGTTCCCGGCGTTCCCCCATCTGGGTTGGTGGTGGCATTGCCTGGGGGCCAAAGCCTCGTGATTACAGTTACGAGATACCGAAAAAGGTGCGCCGCTATGCGCTCGCCATTGCGTTAAGCGCCAAGGTAAAGGCAAACGAGTTGAAGGTGATTGAAGATTTTGAACTTTCCCAGCCGAAGACCAAGGAGCTGGTTGATATTCTGAGCAATGTGGTGGAGCGTCCTGAGGGTAAGGAAAGGGTTCTTCTTTTGGTGGCGAATGCGAAAGAGTCGCTACTGCGGGCGGCAAGAAATGTTCCCTGGCTTGATATTCTGCCGGCAGAGCAGTTGAACGCCTATGAGGTTGTTTCTCACCATCAGGTGATTTTTACCGAGAACGGGCTGGCCACTTTCCTTCAGAGAAGGGGGAGTTAAATGGTTGAACCGACAGAAGTGATTCTGGGTGTGATTGTTACCGAGAAATCGGAGCGCCTGAAGGCAGAAGAGGGGAGTTATGTTTTGCGGGTTCGGCGTGACGCCAACAAGGTTGAGATACGGCAGGCGGTGGAGAAGATGTTTAAGGTGCATGTGGCTGATGTGCGGGTGATGAACTTTAAAGGCAAGGAGCGACGGATGGGGATGTTCAGCGGTTACCGTCCAGACTGGAAGAAGGCAGTGGTAAAGTTAAAGAAAGGCGAAAAGATTGAGGCGTTGGAGCGTTAATTATGGGGATTAAAGAGTACCGACCGATTACACCGGGGAGAAGGCACTATACCGTTTCCGATTTCAGCGACATTACCCGAGAAGAGCCCTTTAAGCCGTTGCTTGTACCACTGCGGAAAAAGGGCGGGAGAAATAATTTGGGCCGAATTACCGCTAAATACCGGGGAGGCGGAGAGAAGCGGCATTACCGGATTATTGATTTTAAGCGGGATAAGACCGGCATACCGGCAAAGGTGGTTTCAATTGAGTATGACCCGAACCGTTCGGCGCGGATTGCCCTGGTTTGCTATGCGGATGGGGAGTATCGTTATATTCTCTGTCCGGACGGGCTGCAGGTGGGTGACCAGGTTACCTCGGGTAACAACGTGCCGATCCGGATTGGTAACGCGATGCCACTTTCCGATATTCCGGTGGGGGTGGAGATTCACAATCTGCAGCTTTATCCCGAAAGCCGCTCCTATCTTGTTCGGTCGGCAGGAACTGCAGCCCAGATCCTTGCCAAAGAGGACCGTTGGGCGGTGGTGAAATTGCCTTCTGGAGAGATCCGGAAGTTTGACCTGCGTTGCTGGGCAACGATTGGCAGGGTTTCCAATTTAGAGCACAAGGACATCTCTATCGGAAAGGCGGGACGTTCCCGACATATGGGAATACGTCCCCGGACCAGGGCGGTGGCGATGAACCCGGTTGACCATCCGATGGGCGGTGGTGAGGGCAAGAGTTCCGGTGGCAGACACCCCTGTTCGGAGAAGGGGATAATCGCCAAGGGGTATAAGACCCGGAACCGGAAGAAGAAGTCCAGCCAGTTGATTATTCGGAGGAGGGCATAGGATGGGGCGTTCAATTCGTAAGGGTCCGTATATTGACGAAAAGCTGTTCCGGCGGATCCGGGAGTTAGTGGAAAAGGGGGAACGCCGGGTGGTGAAGACTTATGCCCGCCGCAGTGTGATACCACCAGAGTTTGTTGGGCAGACGATTGCGATTCACAACGGCAACCGGTTCATCCCGGTGTACATTACTGAAAGGATGGTTGGCCACCGTCTGGGTGAGTTCGCACCGACCCGGACATTCCGTCAGCACTCGGGTCAGCGCCGGGAGAAACCGGCTGAGGAGAAGCGGGAGCATTAAACATGGAAGCGGTGGCAAGGAGCAGATTTCAACGGGGTTCCGCAAAGAAACTCAACCGCATTGCGGCGCTAATCCGGGGCAAGGATGTTCCCACCGCCCTGGCGACAATGGCATTTTTAGCCAAACCTTCCAAGCGTCCAATAATGAAAACGCTTCATTCTGCGGTTGCCAACGCCATTGCCAAGGCGGGAAAGGCAAAAATCAAGGAGAAGGACCTGGTGGTGAAAGAGGTCCGGATTGATACCGGTCCCAATGTGATGAAGCGGCTTGCCCCTGGACCACGGGGAACCGCTTCAGTTTTTGTTCGGCGGATGTGTCACGTTTATGTGAAAGTAGCGACCAAGGAGGAGAAGTCTTAATATGGGGCAGAAGACGCACCCACTCGGGTTCCGGCTGGGAATAACCAAGGACTGGAAGTCGGCCTGGTTTGAGAAGCGAAACTATCGGGATTTCGTTTTAGAAGATTTTAAGATCCGACGGTACATTGAGGCAAAGTTGACAGAAGCGATGGTATCGGATGTTGAAATCCGCCGGGTGGCAAACCGAACGACAGTGACTATTCATACGGCAAGACCCGGTATGGTATTCGGTTCCAAACGCCAGGCACTGGAGGCTTTGCGAGAGGAACTGAAACGATTGATCGGTCGGGATGTGGCGATTCTGGTTGAGGTTGTCCGGGTCCCGGAACTGGAGGCGAAACTGGTTGCCCAGAACATTGCCCGTCAGCTGGAGCAGCGGGTAGCGCATCGCCGGGCGATGAAACGGGCGGTAACCCAGGCGATGCGGCTTGGTGCTCAAGGAATCAAGGTAATGGTGGCGGGGAGGTTGGGCGGGGCCGAAATTGCCCGGAGCGAGTGGTATCGTGAAGGCAGGGTGCCATTGCAAACCCTGGTGGCGGACATTGATTATGCGGTGGATGTGGCGAAAACAATCGCCGGGACCTGTGGTGTGAAGGTCTGGATTTATAAGGGTGAGATTCAACCTCAGGTAAGGAGTTAAGCGATGTTAATGCCCAAGCGGGTGAAATATCGGAAGGCGATGCGGGGCCGGATGAAGGGGAAGGCAACGAGCGCCAATCGGATTGATTTTGGCGAGTTCGGTCTGGTTGCCCTGGAGCCTTCCTGGATTACCGCCCGGCAGATTGAAGCGGCAAGGCTGTGTCTGACCAAGTTTCTCAAGCGGTCGGGTAAGATGTGGATAAGGATTTTCCCCGATAAACCGGTTTCCAAAAAACCGGCGGAGTCAAGAATGGGTAAAGGCAAAGGAACGCCGGAGGAATGGGTGTGTGTGGTGAAACCGGGTCGGGTGCTGTTTGAACTGGGCGGTCTGTCCAGAAATGAGGCGCTGGCAGCGCTTCAACTGGCGGCAAGTAAGATGCCCTGCCGGACAAAGCTGATAGCACGGGAGGAATTTAACTATGAAGGCTTCTGAACTGCGGGAAATGAGTCGGGAGGAGTTGATGCGGAAACTCGCGGAGTTGAGGGACGAGCTGTTTAAGTTACGATTGCGGCGGGCGAGTGAGGAGTTACCCAATCCGCTGCGGATGCGGGTGCTCCGGCGGGAGATTGCACGGTGTTTGACGGTGCTTAATGAGCTGGAACAGAAAGGAAAGGGGAGCGGAGAAGGTGCGTAGTGAACGGCGAACAGTTGTCGGTACGGTGATTTCAGCGAAGATGCAGAAGACGGTGGTGGTGGAGACAAAACGACTGGTCCAGCACCCCAAATACAAAAAGTACATTTATCAGCGGACCAAGCTCTATGCTCACGATGAAAAGGCGGAGTGTCAGGAAGGCGACCGGGTTCTACTGATGGAGACAAGGCCATTGTCAAAGCTAAAGCGCTGGCGGGTGGTGAAGAAATTATGATCCAGGAGTACAGTCGATTACGAGTCGCCGATAATTCCGGTGCCCGGGTGGCAATGGTGATTAAGATTTACGGCGGGTCAAAGCGGCGATTTGGTTGGTTGGGTGATACCGTTCTGGTTACGGTGAAGGACGCCCTGCCCAACGGTCCAATTAAACCGGGCGATAAGTTAAAGGCGGTGATAATCAGGACGAGAAAGGAGTTGCGTCGTGATGACGGGACTTACATTCGTTTTGACGATAACGCATGCGTGCTTGTGGACGACAAAGGAGAACCGAAAGGAACCCGAGTTTTTGGACCGGTTGCCCGGGAGTTAAGAGAGCGAAAGTTTACCAAAATAATTTCGCTGGCGACCGAGGTGGTGTGATATGCAGCTGAAAAAAGGAGATGTGGTTGAGGTGATTACCGGTGAGGAACGGGGGCGAAGGGGGAAGGTGCTCCGGGTGGAGTGGAATGATCGCACCAAGAGTTACCGGGCAATTGTTGAAGGGGTTAATCTGGCCAAGCGTCATCAGCGTCCCCGGGGTCCGAACAAACCCGGTGGAATTGTTGACCTGCCCAATCCGATAGATGTGTCCAATCTGGCGCTTATCTGTCCGAAATGCGGGAAGCGGACGAAGGTTAAGCGAGAAGAACACGAGGGCAGACGGGTGCGGGTGTGCAAGAACTGCGAAGAAATTATTGACGTATGAGTGCAAGACTGAAAGAACTTTATTTGAATAAGGTGGTGCCGGCGCTCATCACCCGGTTCGGTTATAAGAATCGGCATCAGGTACCAAAACTGGTCAAAGTGGTGGTTAATGTTACCACTAAGGAGGCGGTGAACGATGCCAAGATTCTTGATGTGATTGCCGAAGACCTGGCGATGATTACCGGACAGAGGCCAGTGAGAACCTATGCCAAACGGGCGATTTCGGCTTTCCGGATCCGCGAGGGAATGCCCTTGGGGGTTAAGGTGACCCTGCGGGGAGAGCGGATGTATGAGTTCATTGACCGGTTTTTCAATCTGGCGGCGCCGAAAATCCGTGACTTCCGGGGATTTCCGCTTGACTCATTCGATGGGCGGGGTGGTTACAGCCTCGGGTTGAATGAGCAGGTGATTTTCCCGGAGATTGAGGTAGCCAAGGTAAAGAAGATTTTTGGCATGACGATAAGCTTCCAGACAACGGCAAAACACGACGATGAGACCAGGGCGTTACTGGAAGAGTTGGGTATGCCATTTGCAAAAAGGAAGTGATATGGCACGGCGATGTTTAATTGTGAAGTCGCAGCGGGAGCCAAAGTTTAAGGTGCGGAAACACAATCGGTGTCAGGTGTGTTTTAGACCCCGGGCTTATTACCGTCAGTTCGGGTTGTGCCGTCTGTGTTTCCGAGAACTGGCACTGCGCGGTGAAATACCGGGTGTACGAAAGGCGACCTGGTAAGGAGGAGATAGTTTGGACCCGATTGCTGATTTTCTTACCTGTATCCGAAACGGTGTGGCGGTGAAACGGAAAGAGGTTAGTGTTCCCTATTCCCGATTAAAGTTTGAAATTGCTCAGGTTTTAATGGAGGAAGGTTTTATCAGTAATTTACGGCTGGATGGTGAGGGAGTTAAAAAGAGGATTGTGATCAGCCTGAAGTATCTGGATGATGGGACGTCCGTAATTCGGGGAGTGGAAAGGGTTTCTCGCCCAGGCCGGCGGGTGTATGCCGGTTACGATGAGATACCGCGGGTAATGGGCGGTCTCGGTGTGGCGATTTTATCCACGCCGGCAGGGGTGATTACCGACCGGGAAGCACGCCGGCGCCGGATTGGTGGCGAAATTATCTGTAAGGTGTGGTAAAATGGCAAAAGTTTACCGTCCGATTTCAGTACCGCAAGGAGTAAAGGTAGAGCTTAACCTGCCCGTGGTAGTGGTCGCCGGGAAGTTGGGTAAGTTGAGTCTGACTGTTCCTGCAGGGGTAACGGTTAAATTGGTTGATAATCAGGTGGTAGTGGGAGCGGAAACAGGGGTCCCCCGAGCCTATATTGGGACAACTCTGGCTCATATCCGCAATATGTTTGTGGGTGTTACCGACGGTTACAAGAAGGTGGTGGAATTACGGGGAATGGGTTACCGGGCACAAAAGACAAAGACCGGCGTCCAGTTTAACTGTGGTTTTTCCCACCCGGTTGATGTGGTTGCTCCGGCCGGAATTACTATGGAGATTAACCAGGTCCCCAATCCGGATGACCCCAAGGAGCAGATGTTTGAAATTACTGTTTCCGGTGTTGATAAACAGGTTGTCGGTGATGTGGCGGCACGCATTCGGGCAATAAAACCGGCGGACCCGTATCACGGCAAGGGGTTCCGATATCGTGGTGAGCTGGTTAGAAAAAAGGCGGGCAAGCGCGCGGTCGCTGCCCAGGGGTAACAAACTGCCCCAGCTGGCGATAACGCAACTTTTGCCAGAGATAAAATTGTCTATAATAAGTAATATAGCCCCATCGTCTAGTCCGGCCCAGGACGTCTGGTTCTCAGCCAGAAGACTGGGGTTCAAATCCCCATGGGGCTACTCATTTGTTCCTGCCTTGCAAGGTTTGTGATTTCACCCCGGAAATCAATTAAAATTGTTGGAACTGGTCGGGAACTGCCCGCAAAAGTGCTTACCAATTTTGACCTCGAGAAAATGGTGGACACCAGTGATGCCTGGATTGTTGAACGCACCGGTATCCGGGAGCGGAGAATCGCCGACGAGAAAACGGCCACTTCGGATCTGGTGGCATTGGCACTGGAAAAGGCGTGTCAGCAGGCGGATTTGAAGCCGGCGGACCTGGATACGATTATTGTCGCCACGAGTACCCCGGACACAGTTTATCCGGCAACCGCATGCTGGGTTCAGAAGCGACTGGGAATTGTCGGCAGTGCAGCGTTTGATATCAGTGCTGGTTGTTCCGGATTCATTTTTGCCTTGGAGGTGGCGGCAAATCTTATTGCCGCTGGAACCGCTAAGAAAGTTGCGGTGGCAGGGGGCGAGGTGATGTCCAAGGTAGTCAACTGGCAGGACCGGGCAACCTGTGTTCTTTTTGGCGACGGCGCTGGTGTAGCAATAGTGGTTGCCGGCGATGGGCATAGCGGTATCTTGAGTTCCAACTGGGGATGCGATGGCAATCTCGCTCCTTTACTTTATCAGCCGGCGGGCGGAACCCGGCTTCCTACCAGTGAGGCGACGGTAAAAAAGATGGCGCACACGGTGCACATGGAAGGAAATCAGGTGTTCAAACATGCGGTGCGGGCGATGGGCGGGGCAGCGCTTAAGGCTCTTAACGATGCCAGACTTACCACCGAAGATGTGAAACTGTTCATTCCCCATCAGGCAAATTTCCGGATTATGGAGGCAGCCCGGGAGCGTACCGGAATTCCGCCGGAGAAGATGTTTGTTGTACTTGATAAGTACGGTAATATGTCAGCCGCCACCATTCCGGTGGCGATTGATGAAGCAAGAGAACAGGGAAAAATTAAAGACGGTGATATTGTGCTGCTGACCGCTTTTGGGACCGGTTTTACCTGGGGAGCAGTGGTACTGCGCTGGTAACACCGGAGCGAATCGGAAATTAAAGCGGGGCAGAATAAACTGCCCCGCCTGGTTTTTGAAGTAGATAAACGTTATTTCTGTTCTGGCTGAGTTGAAGGTAGTGGAGTTGGTTCTTCGGTTTTGAAATCTTCCTCTTTCATCAGAATTTCGATTTTCGCCTTTGTCCGCAGGTCGTTGATTAACTGGTCGGAGAGTGTTTTTTCTTTCTCCCGTCGGAGTTTGTTCTCTATTTTGGTCCGGACTTCGGCGAATGGTCGGGTATAGGCCGGTTTCTTTTCTTCCATTTTAATGAAGGTGTAGGTGGTGTCATTGAGTTTGAGCACCGGTGAGTAGGCGCCTTTGGTTAAACGGTAGGCAGCGTCAACCACCTTTTTATCCCGGGCTTTATCATCACGGGTAAGGGAGATTTCTCCGCCGGCCCATTTACTGCCGGAAGTGGAGAAACGGCGGATTAATTCGACGAACTCCACCTTTTGGGCGGTGTCTTTAGCGGTGATTTTGACCACGAGATAACCGGCGGCGGTTTTGTAGGGCGTACTGACACCGCCAGTCGGGAGTTGGAACAGTTCTTTAGTGAACCGGAGGGGTAGCTGGGAGGAGAGCCGGGCATAGGTGCCGATCCGGGTTGAGTCAAATGTTTCTTTTGTGAAGGCGGGTTTTTCTTTCTCGCCGAGGAGTGTTTGTAGTTGCTCCGGGGTTTGGATTTCAATCAGTTCGGGAGCATAGATCTGGTCATCAGGTGTTAAATTGGCAAAGGCAAAGGCACGGAGTTCCGATTTGATGAACGGTCCGGCCAGGAGGGACTTTTGAGTAAGGTCAATGAGTTCTTTGGTTCCGATGAGTTGGGTCGGTATTCCTGGAAGCCGGAGGTTGGGTTCGGCAAGACCGCCGAGAGCGGCAAGGGAGTCGATGTTGGTGGTTTGGGCGAGGTCGGCTGCCAGCTGTTGTGCTTTGGGTTCTTCTTTTACCAAAAAGACAATGCCGCTGATGAGAGGGGGGATTTTTCCGGTTACCGCCCAGGAACGGAGTCGTTCTGCTTGTTGACGAGTTTTGACGACGAGTTCCCGACAGCGCACCCGTGTTGGTTCTTTGAAATCGTTGATTGTTGCCTGGTATTCTGCCATCAGGGCGGCAGAGTCAAGTACAACTTTTTCTGTAGTTTGGTTGCGGCGATAGGTGTCAATCAAAATTGCCGAACGCCGGCTGAGCCACTGGTCAATCACCCGATTTCGGAGCCAGTATTTTTCTTTCTCGCATTCTCGGAGGAGGAGCTTTTCTATGATTAGTTGCTCCAGGATCCGTTGTTTCCCTTCGGGCGTTTCAAATTGCCCCCGGAAGAAGGGGGGAATAGCATTAAGCTTTGCTTCTAGGTGAGTACGGGTGATCGGGGTGCCGCGAACTGAAGCCAGTGTTTCTTTATTCTGTTCCAGCGCTGCGGTATCTTGAATAACGGCGGCGGTTTTTTTCAGCCGGGCTATTTCTTGTTCGTAAATCTTGTTTGTGCGTTCTTGACGGAGTTCAACAGCCAGTTGGTTTTTTAATTCTTCATATGGTTTTACCTTGCGCGGTTCGCGATGGGTTATTCGGATGATGTAGTAGGTATCGCGGATGGCGACAGGCATACTGATTTCACCGGGTTTGAGCCTAAAGGCGGCGTTTTCAATTTCTCGGGGATGGGTGCCACGGGCAAAGAAACCCATATCGCCCCCTCTTTCCCGGTCGGGGAGGATAGAATATTTTTTTACCAGGCTATCCCATTGGGTAGGGTCGGCAACAAGGATTTTACGGAGTGATTCAGCGGTGGTTCGTGACGTTACCACCAGCTGGTAGCCGTGTACCCGCTCCGGTGTGGTGTATTTCGCCCGGTTACGGGCGTAGCTGGCACGGAGCTCTTTTTCTTTGGGCTCGGCTTTGGAGGTGACGTTTTCTTCGTACCAGGTTTGAAACATTAAGCGGTTTTTGATGTCGGTGAGATTGCGGATAACCAGAGGGGCGCGGTGGATGTTGGCGGCGATCGCCCCTTCGTAGAGCAGCCGGTTGTTTATCATCGTATCCAGTAGCGCCAGTTTTTTGTCGAAGGTCTCATAAGCGGTGGGATTGCGGCTGATGCGGTCGTCCAGTTCGATTCTGGTAATAGGATACCCGTTAACACTGGCTACTCGTTCCTGATAGTTTTTTCTGAAGCAGCGTTCAATTGCTTCCAGCGCATCCTGACCGATTGCGGATTTTATGTAGCGGGTGGCAACCAGTTCGTAATTCTTCGCCGCTTCCAGGAATTTCTCCTGCAGTTCTTGAGTTATCGCCAAGCGGTAGAGGAGGCCCGATGTTTGTGGATGTTTGGGGTATTCGGTAAGCAAAGATTGGTAAATTGATTCTGCGTGGTGGTAATCGCCACTCTTGTCAAGATAGTAATCACCCAATTCCAGTAGGACGGCGAATCGCTGCTCGGGGGTGAGTTTTTGCTGCCGAAGTTGTTCCAAGAGTGCGGCCGCCTGGGTGTAGTTTTCTTCAGCGTAGTAGTGATAGACGCTGTCCAGCGCTGGGAGGGTGGTTTTTGCGCCCCAGGCCAGCGTTACCAATAAGAAGATGCCGGTGAGAAGATGTTTCATTTTGCCTCCTTAATTTTGTTTTTTCTTTTTCATTGCTGCGTCTTTAGTGGAAGATTTGCAGGGCGATCGTCATCACCGTTCCGGAAATTAGCGGGATGACGACATTGTCGTTAATCTCAAAAGGTAATGCTTCCACAACCGCAGCGGCAACAGCACCAATAATACCAATTATCAGTGGCATGTCAATTCCTGGAAGTTTGGTGATCAGGTAGGCAACGCCAATACAGGATACCAGGCCAGCCACGGTGCCCTCTACCGTTTTCCGGAAAACTTTAATTCGGCCAAAGGAAAGCCCGACGAGGGCGGCAACCGTATCCCCCACGGCCAGAAAAGATATTGCAGAGAGAAAAATCCCTTGGTTGGTGCCGAAGAGAAGCATTGCTACCAGGGCTGCTACCATTAGATAACTGCCGCCGGTGAGCGAAGAGAATTCCCGGCGTCTTAATAGTGAGCCGAAGAGAATTATGAAGATGTCTTTAATCGGGTTGATCCTTAACCGCAGCAGGTCGACGACGAGAAAGACAGTGGTAGCAAACGCCATCAGTACCAGCGAGAGCGAACGGGAAGGAATAAGATAGTACAGGAGGGGGATGAGCAAGGCGGTAAGGTGCGCCAGTTTGCGACCAAGTTCCGGACTTAAAACTCTACACCTCCGGAGAGTTGCTGGGGACTACCCAGTTCCCTTGCTTCGGGGGCAGTGCCGCTGGCATAGCCATAGTCAATGTGGAAGCGTTTAAATTTGAAACCGACACCAAAACTGAAATTATTACGATAGCTACCGATTCTCCCGAAAAGTATTTCCCGGAAGGAGTATTCAAGTCCGAAGTTGGGGACAAGGCTTTTTTCTTCTAAATTCGCCTCGGTTTCTATCGCCAGACGCAGGCGATCTCTTCCCAAAGAGAAAAGCTTGCTGATACCGAGAGCCAGGTTGGGGGTGATGTTTTCGCGGGCGCCGGTGTTCCAGAGAAGGGGGGAGGTGCTCGCATTGCGAATTCTCAGCCCGACATCAAAATTGCGCAGCGGGGAAAGGAGAATGCCGAGGTCAATGCCCATGCCCAGACAAGAGGCGGTATTACCGAGGTTCTGGTAGATGATTTTTACATTGCCGCCGGCAGCCAGAATTGGCGATAGGAGGCGGGAGTAACTGAAATAACCGATGAGTTGGTTGGCGTTAACGGTGCGAACGACATAGGGACGGTTATTTTCCCCTGGGGGTTGGGTGGAATCAGGCAGTGCGGTGAGTTTTATGCCGGGAATGCCGTTGTGGAAGATGGCGACGCCAAATGCCTGGCAGTTGTTTGGCAGGATGACACCAATAAAATTGTGTTTCACCAGACCGGAGAAATCTTCTGAATGAAGAAGAAGCGCAGAGGGGCGCGGAAGACGGGAGGCGAGTGCCGGATTGTAGTATATGGCGCTGGGATCACCGGCAGCGGCACTCATAGCACCGCCCATTCCAATTGCTCGCGCTGAAGCCCCCAGTTGTTCAAAATCACCGGCGTATTTTGTTGCCGGGAGTGTTGTAGTTAAGAGTAGCAAGGTTGCGATAAAGATAATTTTCTTTTCCAGTCGCATCTTTGCCTCCTGTAAATTAACCGGGCAGTCGGACCACCCGGGTGGTGAGTTCTTTTTTAAATGTATAACGAGGCCGGGAGTAAGTGGGGCGGATGGTTACCCGGATGACATATTGACCGGTTGGTACCAATTCACCCTTATCGTCGCGGCCATCCCAGACAATGAGTACTTCACCGGGGCCCTGGTGATAAGGAGGAGTAAGAGCCCGGACGACGCTGTCAGTAGCGTCTCGGATTTCAATGGTGATTTCTGCTTTTTGAGTAAGGTAGAGGGCGATGGTGGTTCCTGGACGCTGAGAGTTGAACTCTTCGGGAAAACAGCCGATCAGATAGCCGTCAAGGGCGATGAGGTAATACTGTCCTCCATCTTCTTCACTGATAAATACCTGGCCGAATTTTTTCCCAATGGCGATACCCCGGGGTGATTTGAATACCGCTTCCCGGCCAGCCGTTCCGGGAGCGGTTCCAAAAGAGGTGATATAATTCAGCCCGGGGTCAAATATGTGAACAGTAGAGTTCAACCGGTCGGTGACATAGAGATTGCCATAGCGGTCAAAGTCACAGTAGGCAAAATCGGCACTATCCAGTCCGATACGCCGGCAGTCAATCTGTCGCTTGATTTCACCGTTGAGGTTTAGTTGATTGATCCGGGTGCCCGAACGGTCTACTACCGTGAGCAGGTCAAGTCCGAGTTCGTTGAATTGTTCGTTCCGGTCAAGTATCGCAATGGCACCGGGGTGTTCCAGCCCGGGCCGAAACACCGCCGCCTTAGCACCATCGGATTGGTAGACGATAATCCGATTACTGTCGGTATCGGTAAGATAAACTTTTCCCCGGGAATCAACTGTGACATCATAAGGATGCCCCAGACCAGAATCAACAACCGCTACCCATGTCAGTTTTCCTTGAGCATAACGGAGTCGCACCAGTCGGTTGTTATCGGTGTCAGCCACATAAACATCGCCGTCAGGGTTACAGGCGATACCGTGGGGACGGTTGAATTGGCCGATGCCGGTTCCCTTTGAGCCGAAGATGCCGGGTTTCAAGAGTTTTACATTGTAGACGATTTGACCGCTACCGGAGTTAACTGCGAACAGGGTCAGTAATGCGTCGTCCCGCCAGGTGGTAGTATCTTCTTCTTCCCTGATCTTCGTGGCGGCAAGTCCCTGCGGGTCGTCAACCCGAAAATTACCGCCCAGGTACATGTTTAGATACAAACTGCTAATCCGGTTGAAGCCGAGGGTATGCGAAAATGGCGGCGGGATGAGTGTCGTCGGTGTCTCTGTGTTCAGAAGCAAAGCAAAAATAGCGATCACTATGGGGATAATATTGCCAAGGAGAGAAAAGTCAACAGTCTCTGTTCTGAGAAGGCAGCAGAGCGGACAGGAAGTTGATTGGGTAGACTTGACTATCCGAAAGGGCGATTTAGAATGGGCTGATGATTAAATCCGGTGATTTTGTATTGCTCTATCACTCGGACCGGATGAAGTTCTTGGTTGCGGTTCAGGAAAAGGGGAAATTTTCTACCCATCGGGGCAATCTGGAGTTTGCCGATATAGTGGGCAGGGATTTTGGTGATTGGGTTGAGACCCAACTCGGGGCGCGGTTTTATCTTTTGAAACCAACGCTCGCCGATTTGATGTTGAAGGTAAAAAGGACGACGACGATTGTTTATCCCAAGGATGCCGGTTTTATGATTTTGCAGATGATGGTTTTTCCGGGTGCCGAGGTGATTGAGGTTGGTTCAGGTTCCGGGGCGCTGACAGCGGTTCTGGCCAACTTTGTCCGGCCGAACGGGAAGGTTTATTCTTATGAAAGACGCCAGGAGTTCAGTGTTAATGCCCGGGAGAATGTAATCCGGTACGGTTTGGAGGCCAACTGTGAGTTTTTTGTCGCTGACCCGGGAGAGGAGGGATTCCGGCAGAGGGAGGTGGATGCGGTTTTTCTGGATGTTCCTGAGCCCTGGACGCTGGTGACAGCGGCGAAGCGTGCTTTGAAACCAGGTTATCCATTGGCGGCTCTGGTGCCAACATTTGAACAGCTGCGACGGCTGGTTTCTGCTTTGGGTGCCGCTGGGTTTGTGCGTATCCGGGCGAAAGAAATTCTGGAACGCGCTTTCTTTCTCCGGGAAACCGGCATAAGACCGGTGGATCGGATGGTCGCCCATACCGCTTATCTTGTATTCGGACACAACACCAAATTGAGTAATGAAGAGTAAATTAATCTTACTATTTTCGTTGATTTTAACGCTGTGTTTTCTTAGCGGGCAGAATTGTTCTTCAACCGGCGGTGCTCAAAGGGGAATACGGTGTGTTTCTTTAGTGCCCAGTGTTACCGAAATCGTTTACACCCTAGGAGGGGAGGAGTTTTTAGTTGGTAACACCAATCAGTGTGATTTTCCGCCAGCGGCAAGGAAGGTAACCAAAGTAGGTGATTTTCAGTCTCCGGATTTGGAACGAATTATGATGTTGAAGCCGGGGATAGTGTTTGTTACCTTGCCCATGCACCGGCAGGTTATTGAGAGACTTCAGGAATTGGGCATACGGGTTTATATTTCTGCCCCCGCAGACATGGACGATGTATTTGCCGAAATTGAGTCGGTGGGTGTGATTCTGGGGAAAAGGGAGCAGGCAATAAAGCTGGTCCAGGGGCTGCGGGAGCAACTTGCGGCATTGCCGGTTTTTACCGACACCCCCAAGGTTTATCTGGAGATTTCTTCGGCGCCATTGATGACCGTGGGTAAAGATGTGTTTATTAACGATGTTATCCGGAGAGCGGGGGGGAGAAATGTGTTTGAAGGAGTTGCTGTGGGATATCCGGTTATCGACCCGGAACTGGTGGTGAAGGCAAATCCGGATGTGGTGCTGATCCTTCACCCCGGTGTGGATGAGAGAGAGGTTAAAGGCCGGATCGGTTGGTCGGTAATTAATGCGGTCCGCCAGGACAGAATTGTGCTTGGGTTAGATGAGGACCTTTTTTTCCGTCCCGGACCAAGGGTTGTTGATGGGGTTATTTTGCTTGCCCGCTTGCTGCATCCGCAGGATTTTTAGGATGGGAATTAAGGGGCGTCTGGGCTGGTTGATAATTGGAATATTTTTTGTTCTGGCACTGGGACTTTCAGTCGTTATTGGTCCCCGTGGCTTTTCTTTCCAGGAAATCGGCTCGGTTATTGCGTTTCGCTTTCCGAGAGTGGTAGTGGGGATTGTTGCCGGTGGAGTTCTGGCCGTGGTCGGCGGGGCATTACAAGGGGTGTTACGTAATCCGCTTGTTGACCCTTGGACTTTAGGGGTGGCGAGCGGTGCCACTTTAGGTGCAAGTGTTGCGTTGATCTTGCCTTTTGGTCCGGTAAGTTTACTGTTGCCGGTGGCGGCGTTTTCCGGTGCGCTGATGGCGATTGTAATAGTGTATCTGCTTGCTCGGGGCAGGACCGGATTGACGATTACCCGATTGATTCTTGCCGGGGTGATTGTCAGTTTTTTCTTCTCCAGTCTGGTTATGCTGGTGACAATTCTGGGGGGGCGGACGTTGGGCGAGGCGGTTTACATAATGATGGGGACATTGAGCGTGGTATTTACCCGGCGGTCATTCTGGTTGTTTATTCTATCAGGTGTTCTGGCGCTTATGGGCTGTGGCTGGCTGGTTTTTCATTCCCGGGAGCTGGACATAATTTCTTTGAGCGAGGAGACAGCGCTAAGTCTTGGTGTTGATGCGCGACGGTTAATTAAAATGGTATTTTTGGTCAGTTCGTTTAGTGTCGGGATGGTCGTCGCCTGGACCGGGGCGATAAGTTTCATTGGGTTAGTAGTACCTCATGTGGTGAGAATGGCTTTTGGTCCGGCACACAATCGGGTTTTGCCGGGTTCGTTTCTCGGCGGGGCAGGACTTTTGCTTTTTGCCGATGTGCTGGCGCGAAGTATCGCCCCCGGTGGTCTGCCGCTTTCGGTTATTACCGCCCTAGTCGGAGTACCGTTTTTCATTTATCTTCTTCGGAGTCAGGTGTGAAGGCGATAGCGATTGAAGATTTGACGTTCGGCTATGGTCCGGTACCACTTTTTGAAGGGTTTTCACTGAGCGTTGAGGCGGGTGAGTTTTTGGGCATTATTGGTCCCAACGGCTCGGGCAAATCTACACTTTTGCGCCTTATCGCCGGGGTTATTTCTCCCTGGCAGGGACGGGTGATAAGTTTTGGTCGGGATATTTCCCGATTGTCGCGTCGTGAGATAGCCCGAATGATGGCGCTGGTTCCGCAGGAGAGTTTTTTTGCTTTTGAGTGGACGGTGGCGGAGGTGGTGATGATGGGCCGCAATCCCTTTTTAGGGCTTTTTGACCAGCCGGGTGAGAGTGACCGGGTAAAGGTAAAAGAGGCGATGCGGCTAACCGATGTGCTCAACCTCAAAGAGAAAACCATTAACGCCATTTCCGCCGGCGAGAAACAACGGGTGATTCTCGCCCGGGCGCTGGCACAGGAGCCGTTGCTGTTGCTCCTGGATGAGGCAACTGCTCAACTCGACTTAGCCCATCGGTGGGCGGTTATGCGACGGTTAAAAGAGTTGCAAAATCAGGGCAGGACGGTGATTTTTGTTTCTCACGACCTGAATGAGACAGCGGCATTCTGTTCCCGACTTTTGCTTCTTTCCCGAGGTAGGATTTTATCCTGCGATGTACCTGAGAAAGTGGTTACTCGGGATGTTCTGAAAATGGCGTACGAAATTGAACCGGTGGTTGTCTCTCACCCTGGTTCCGGGCGTCCCCAGGTGCTTCTGCCTCCAATTTGAAGGGTTTATTTTCCGCTATCGCAAGTGGCGGTATCTTCCTGTATTCCAAGTAGCTGGCGAGCAACTTTGGTGGCGTATTCGGGTTTCTGCCACAGATTTATTTTCTGTTGAAGGGTATCAGATTTTTTGTGTAGGAGTAATATCTGTCTTTTTTCCCGGTTAATGTGATGGAGTTTTAAAAGAATGCTGATTAAGCCACTGGGGCCAGGCAGAAATAATGCGCCGAGAGCGATTATTGTCATTGCCAAGAAAAACATCATGCGCCGGCGCCGGTCTTTTCTTTTCATCGGAGGAGGGTTTGTAATCCGGCATAGGGCAAGCGGTCTTCTTCTTCAATACGGATGAGGCGGTTGTATTTTGCGGTACGTTCACCACGACAGGGGGCACCGGTTTTGATCTGTCCGCAGTTAGCCGCTACCGCCAGGTCGGCGATGAAGTGGTCATCGGTTTCCCCAGAACGGTGAGAAACAATGGCGCGATAGCCGTTTTCCATTGCCACTTTCATGCAATCAATTGTTTCACTGACGGTGCCAATCTGGGTTGGTTTTACCAGTACGGCGTTCGCCGCTCCCTGCTGGATACCCCGGCGAAGTCGCTCAATGTTAGTGACAAAAATGTCGTCCCCGACCAGCTGGACGCGGTTGCCAAGCCGGGCGGTTAGCTCGTGCCAGCCCGACCAGTCCTCTTCTGCCAGCCCGTCTTCCAGGGAGATAATCGGGTATTTCTCCAGCCAGTTGCTGTAGAGGTCAATTAGTTCATTGGCGGTGACAGTTCTTTTTTCCGGATTGGTGAAAACGTAGACACCTTCCTGATAGAGGGTACTGGCGGCGACATCAATGGCCAGGTAGATCTGTTCACCAGGATGATAGCCGGTACGTTCAATCGCCTGCAAAATCAACTGAAGCGGTTCTTCGTTGTTGGAGAAATTGGGCGCCATGCCACCTTCGTCGCCAACGGTAGTAGGCATGTTTTTCTCTTCCAGTATTTTCTTGAGTGTGTGGTAGATTTCGGCGGCAGCCCGTATCGCTTCCCGGAATGAATGGAGTCCAGCCGGGACAATCATATATTCCTGAACGTCTAGATTGTTGGGGGCATGCAGGCCGCCGTTAATGATGTTGAGAAATGGCGTTGGAATTAAGCGGGTCCCGGCGCCACCGAGGAGGCGATAGATGGGAAGACCGGCGCAGACCGCCGCCGCCCGACAGACGGCGAGAGAAACGCCAAGAATGGCATTGGCACCAATCTGGGATTTATTTTTGGTGCCGTCAAGTTCGATGAGCGTCTGGTCAATCCGAAACTGGTCGGTGGCGTCCATTCCGACCAGACGGGGGGCGATTATTTCGTGGATGTTGTTGATCGCTTTTAATACTCCTTTACCGAAAAACCGGTTGGGGTCTCGGTCGCGTAACTCAAGGGCTTCAAAGGCACCGACAGAAGCACCGGAGGGGACCGACGCCCTGCCCATGATGCCATTGGCAAGGATACAGTCAACTTCGAGTGTAGGATTGCCGCGGGAATCCAAAATCTCACGGGCAACGAGGCGGGCAATAGTTGGTCTTGTCATCAGTTTTCTCCTTTTGCGAGGTTGGTAACCCTTTCGTATTCCTGGCGGCGTTCGGCATAGAGGGGGAATGTTGCCACCAGTTCCTGGACCTCGGCTTTAATTGTCGCCAGTTTTAAATCGTCTTCGCCGGCGGCTATTGTTCGGTCAATCAGGTCGGCAATTTTTTCCATTTCTGGCTCCTTCATTCCCCGGGTGGTCAATGCCGGGGTGCCAAGTCTTATCCCCGAAGCAACAAAAGGTTTTTCGGGGTCAAATGGGATGGTGTTGCGGTTCACGGTGATCCCTACTTTCCCCAGGAGTCGTTCGGCATCTCGCCCTTTGATATTTTTCGGGCGCAGGTCAACGAGCATCAAGTGGTTGTCCGTACCACCGGTACAGAGACGAAAGCCCCGTTTTGCCAGCGCTTCTGCCAGTGCCCGGGCGTTGGCGAGTGTCTGGCGTTGATATTCTTTAAACTCCTGGGTAAGCGCCTCTTTAAAGGCTACCGCTTTGGCAGCAATGCAATGTTCTAACGGTCCACCTTGGGTTCCGGGAAAGACAACTTTGTCCAGTTCTTCGGCATACTTTGCTTTGCACATGATTATCGCCCCCCGGGGACCGCGTAGGGTTTTGTGGGTGGTGGTGGTCACAATGTCCGCATAGGGTACGGGGGATGGGTGCAAACCGGCAGCAACCGGTCCGGCAATGTGAGCGATATCCGCGAGTTGAGCAGCGCCGACTTCATCACAGATCTCCTGGAATTTGTCAAAGTGAATTGTTCGGGGGTAAGCCGAGGCGCCACTGACAATTACCCGGGGTTTATGTTCCAGTGCCAATTTTCTTATCGCTCCGTAGTCAAGCGTCTCGGTCGCGGGATCAACGGTATAGTGAACGACCTTGAAATATCGTCCGGAGAAATTGATCGGATGGCCATGGGATAGATGGCCACCGTGAGTAAGAGATAAACCCATAATCGTATCACCGGGGTTAGCCAAGGTGAGGTAGGCGGCAATGTTTGCCTGGGTTCCGGAGTGAGGTTGGACATTGGCATGGTCACAGCCGAACAGTTCTTTTGCCCGCTGGATTGCCAGTTCTTCTGCTATGTCCACATAACGACAGCCTCCGTAATAGCGTTTTTTAGGATAACCTTCGGCATATTTATTGGTAAGGACTGAACCGAGTGCCGCCAGCACCGCCTCGGAGCAGAAATTCTCTGAGGCGATAAGCTCTAAGTTGGCATGTTGTCGGTTTGTTTCTTTAACAATTGCTTCAAATACTTCTGGATCAGTATGCAATAGATATTTTGGTGTCATTATTAACTCCTTGGCTTAATATTTATTTATAGAGTAGAGTTGATTAAGTAAAAGTCAAGATAATATTTTTTCAAGGTGCCGGAGTAAAAGTTGATTGCGTCGGTGCTATCTTGCCGGGATTAGAACTACGAGTTTCTGGGTGTGTTTTAAGGAGCGAGTTGAGAGGGTAATAAGGTAAATACCGGAGGTGAAACGCGATAGAGGAGGATTTAACTGCGCTAACGAAATGGAGGGGCGCCCTGCTATTGGTGTTTGATGAAGCATTCGTCCGAGCGGGTCGTAAATGCGGAGAACGCCATCGGAGAAAACAGGGGGGATGGAAATTTGGATTTTTCCCATAACAACGGGGTTATTAGATATATTCAGAGACGGGGTTAACGAGAGAGGAGGGAACTCTTTGATACCGATGTCTGCCCAGGTGGTACCGAGCGATATTTGGTGGATGGTGTTCGTATAGCTACTTGTTGTGGCATATGCCCAGATAAAGGAGTCCGGACAGGGGGCGGGTGGTTGGTACAGGTCGAGATCGGCGAGGTCGGCAAGAGGGGCAGATTGTGTTATATTACCTTGGTTGTCAATCTGAATTAAAAGGTTTTCGTTCCAGCCTCCGGAGAAGATAAAGCGGGTGTGGTGTCCGAGGTACGAGCAGGCGCGCCAAGAGGCAACCGGTCCGGGGAGATAGTCAAGAACCTGCTTTTCGTTTAAGTTAAGGTGATAGATGCGGTTACTACCACCAACCATTACCAAATAAAAATTTCCTGCTGGTTCTTGGTCGATGCCGGCACTCCATGCTTCTGCTTCGATGGCGTTTAAATTCCAGGT
>FMSI01053420.1_pt1 | contig 61730 bp, 58 predicted proteins | sample 1504471 | NCBI WGS metagenome assembly FMSI01 (sample SAMEA4475357, study PRJEB15587) | soil metagenome | biome: Soil; feature: Field | place: India | collected 2015-03-11 | depth 0 m
GAATCTCTTGACTGGAGATTACCTTCTTTTGAGACAGTCCAGTCTGATTTAAAACCAATGGCTCAGTCAGAAGTTGCCCTTGGATTTGAAAAAAAATTAATAGAAAATCTCTCATTGAGAGTGAGAGGAGTTTACAAGCACCTAATTAGAACAATTGAAGATGTTGGTGTTATGACACCCCTCGGTGAGCAGTACTTTATAGCAAACCCTGGTTCTGACTGGGTCAACAAGCAGTATGACCCTGCTTACTGGCCATGCCCAAAGGCAAAGAGAGATTACACCGCTCTTGACATTGCTCTTGAGAAGAGATTCAGTAACAACTGGATGGGTGGAGCATCTTACACCTTGAGCAGACTCTATGGAAACTATGCTGGTCTTGCAAGCTCTGATGAATATGGAAGAACAGACCCCAATGTTGAAAGATACTTTGACCTCTTCTTCATGAGCTACACTCAGGATGGAAAACTTGCAGATGGTCTCCTGAATACTGACAGACCCCATCAGTTCAAGGTCTGGGGTTCTTATACCTTTGATTTCGGAAATGCAGGGAATCTCACCCTTGGTCTTAACGCCTTTGCAATGAGTGGAACACCTCTTCAGACAGAGTTTTTGATGAATAATATCCAGGGATACTACCCCCTTGGAAGAACAAAGTGGCTAACATCCCTTGGTGGAAATGTAACATCCAAGAGAACACCATTCATAACAAGAACAGACCTCTATGCTGAATACAACTACAAGCTCGCTGGCAAATATACCCTCCAGTTCAATGTAAATGTCACAAATCTGTTTGACCAGAAAACAGCTACAAATGTATTTAGATTGATCAACCAGGAGAATATATACCTTGACGATGCAACCATTCTCAAGACCTTTGACTTCCAGAAAGTAATCAAAGATAACAATCTCCAGCTCGATCCAAGATATGGAATTAAATATGGATTCATGGGTCCAATTTCTGTCAGACTGGGTGTGAAGTTCCTGTTCTAAGCTGATAGAGAAAAAAAGGGGCGTCGAAAGGCGCCCCTTTTTTTAAAAATTGATTCTTAACTTCTTTAGAGATATCGATGGTGGTTTTTGTCGAAGATTTTTAGAAATACTTTTTTAAACTCAGCAACAAGAAAATTAGTATTCTTTGAACTCATTAAGAAAATTATCTTCCTCAATCCCTCCAGAAAAAGCTGAAACTAAACTCTTTTAAAAATTTCTTGAATAATAACTTGAGTTTATTTCTTCTCTAAAGACTCAATAAGCTTTCTTATTTCTTCCACATTGGGAGCATTAGGCGAAAGTTCCAGATATTTCTTTAAATTTTCTTTTGCCCTCTCAAAATCTCCCTTGTTTAAAAAAGCATATCCAAGTTTCAAATAAGGTTCACTCCAGTCAGGTTTTATCTGGACCGCCAAATTAAAAAATTGAATAGCATTATCCACTTTACCATTTGAAAAGTATATTTCTCCGACATTATATGCAAGAACCTCATCTTTGGTATGAATCTCTAAGCATTGACGGAAGTTATCCTGAGCAGATGCGTAATCTCCTTTTTTCACAAAGACCTCTCCCATTCCAGTAAGAACTTTTGCAGCAAGTTCATCCCCTTTCAGGTCTTGTTTTATATCTTTTAACTTTGTAATGACAATATTGTATTCCTCAATAGCTTTGTCATATTGCCCCAGCTCCTTATAGCAATTTCCAACATTGTAATGAACCTGAAATGCAGAGGGATTCTTCTCCAAAAATTTCATATATGAAGTTATTGCCTCATCGTATTTCTTCTCATCGAAAAGCTTATTCCCTTCATCCAGCAGTTCAACACCTTTTTCATATTCTGGCTCGGCAGGCTTGACCTTTTTAAGAACGACCTCAATAGAAGGATTCCTTTCAAGCTGGCTGATAAAAATATTTTGCTCGAATGGCTCGTAACCTTCAGCAATAACCTTTAATCTCCATATTCCGGTCCCAAGACCCATTATAGACCATTTCCCCTTCTTATCTGTCTTTGCATCTCTTATAGCTCCCTTTTCTTCCTGATGTTCAAGGGTTATTTTTGCTCCAACAATTGGCTTCCCCTCTTCATCCTTAACAGTTCCTCCGATCCTTGCTGTCCCCCTCCCAGCTTGGGCTATAATTAGAGAAAGGGAAAGAAAAAAAATTATAGCAAAAACAGAAACTCTTTTTAAAAACATTTTTTAAGCCTCCTTTATTTTTTCAATTTCAATTTTTTCTATCTTTCTTTTTGAACTATTGTCGGAAAGATTTTTGAGCACAACCTCAATTTCATATATCCCTTTTTCAAGATTTACATTATAACTCAAGGTATGAAAAGAGCTTTTTAGGTTTTTAATGTCATCAAGGGTAAAATTTAACATTATTTCTTCACATTTTCTAAATACGGCTTCTTTCTCCTTTTTTATGATAATAGATATTGAGAGGATTGTAAAAAATTCTGAGTCTCTTTTTTTGAGAGAGATAGACTTATAGGGAATTTCTAATTGGAGAAGGTTTCTTTCAATTTTTATCTCAAAATCAATATTAATCTTAGAAACTTTAAATTCAGGTCCCATGGTTGCTTGGGAAATATTTATCTGAGCAATCTGATAAGCAGAAAGAGGCGTTAACTGATATGTTCCAGACCAATAGTAGTCAACAAATACAATAGGGAAAAATCCATAATACCATATTTCTGTTGGAAGGTCTCCATGGTATCTACCCATGGGGTAGGTATACCTTTCAGTAGGTGGACCAAGTAGGATATAGACCATCCCTCTGTCCTGAAGCCATCCATTTTTCCCGAAGAGTTTGTTTGCCTCTTCAATTCTCTTAAAATATTCATCTCTGAATTCATTTACTTCGTTCTCTGGAACAGGGTCTCTCTTCTTCCAGAATTCTTCTATGAAAGCTTGTCTTTCAGAAGGAGGAATTGAAAGAAAATTCTTTTTTTCTTCCTTTGTTATTATGTATCTAACCTTTGAAAGAAACTCTTTTTCCTCCACCTTCAGATTATTTTTAATTGATGGTCCGCAGGAAAAAAGAATTAAAAGAGGAATAATTACAAAAATATTTTTCATTTTCCTTTTAAAAGAGATACTATCCTTTTTATTTCTTCCTGATTTGGATTTATCTCAAGAGATTTCTCAAAAGCAATGAGAGCATTCTCTCTATCATTAATTTTTAAATAACACTCACCAATGGAATTAAGCACAGACAATTTTAATCCAAAATGGGACAAAAATTCCTTGTAAAGCTCAATGGCTTCATTATATTCGTCCAATGCATGGTAAGTCATTGCAAGGAGTTCAAATATTTCAGCTTCCTTTTTCTCTCCAGTTACAAATGGAGATAGAATTTCTTTTACTTGATAAAATCTTTTCATCAAAAATAGGGCTTTTGAATAACCTATTGCAAATTTTTGATTTAGAGGATTTTTGGAGTAAGCCTCTTTGAAATATTCACATGCTCTTTCAATATCACCTTTGTTAAAATACTGAGAGGCAATAAAAAAGGGATATGTAGCGTCATCAACAGGAGGTAGAGGATCCGAGTAAATCAATGGTCTTGGGATGTAAGGAAGAGCAGATACTCCAAAATCCTGCTTCTCCGAAAGCAAAATCTTTCCTTCTATGTCTTTAATCTCAATTGTAAGCTGAAAATTTCCCGATTTAAAATCTTCAAGCTTAAATGAGTCATGAACAGGAAAAACTTTCTTATTTATGCTAATAGGAACTGTTTTTTCCTTAACTACACTCCCCATCTCATCTTTAAAGACAAAACATAGATTCTTACATTTTTTAAGCTCATTTTCAGAGCCATAAATTTCAAACATTACATGAAGCACTTCAGATGCGCTAAAATTGGGTATTGGAGATAGAAATATTCTATTATTTCCTATTCTAAAGGCTTTTTTATTTTTTTCGTTAAGCTCTTCTTTTAAATTGTATCCGAGGAGAGGAGGGGTTATGGACAGACCCTCAGGAAATGAAGGAACATTTATGTCTATGTCAACAACTGTAAATTCTTTAGAAACCACATTTTTAAAAATTAAGGAAAGTTTGTAGTTTCCTTCAACAACTGGAATCAATCCCTGAATACTCACAGGTTTTGATCTAAGCTGATTTACCTCAGCCTCAGTAAGGGTAATGGGAATCTTCCTTGTGAATTGATAAATAGTTCTCCCCTTCAAATCAGAAATTCTACCATCTATCTGAAGGAGAGTTCTATATATGCCATCCACAAGTTCCACAGAAAATTTTTTGGGCTCTATCGAGTAATGAACCAATGAAAATCCTTTCTCTTCAGGTAGGACCTTGCAAATGGAGGAGTTTTCAATGTAATTTGCAGTATAGTCAACTTCCACAAACTCTTTATATTTTAATATTTTTTCAGCATATTCATCTTTTACCCTTTTGAAGGGGAACTTGGAAATGTTAGAAAGAAGAACTTCTGAGGCAAGGGATGGTCCAGCGAGTCCTCTTTCTTCTCCAGGAATGAGGGAAACTGCTTTGTTTGCTAACTCTGGTTTTGCTTGATAAAGAACTTTATATGCATACTCAAAATCAAGAGGGTCTCCACCTCTATACATTTCAAAGAATCTGAGAAGAGATTTAGGGCCATCTTTCACAGGACTGTAAAGTTCATAATCACTTGAGTCATCCCTTCTAAAAAAAACTACATAGAATGCGTTGGGAAGACCATATTTACCAAGTCCCTGATAGAACCAGACCTCGACGGGATAGACATCATGAAGATTATCATATCTTTCAATCTGATTGGGTTCTCCCAAGATTATGTAAACTTTTCCTCTGTCAGTCCTCCATCCTGGAGTAGGTGAAAGCCTACCCAAATACTGGTTTGCGTAGGAAATTCTTCTGTAATGCTCATCTCTAAATTCGTTCTCTGGAGTATTTGGATCAGGGTCTCTCGCCTTCCAGAAAGCCTCGATAAATATATCTCTTTCCCTGTCACTTTCAAGCTGAAGAAAAACCTCCTTTTCCTTTGGCGTTATTATGTAGACAACATCCTCTTCAAGCCACTTTCTGTATTTATCAGGAAGAGATTTTATATCTTTCTTTTCAGAAAAGACAAGGAGCGACAGGGAAAAGAATAAAATAAAGATTAAAGACCTTCTCATTTTTTAATTATAACATTTCAAAAACGAATTCAAAATATGCAAGAATAGAAGATAGAAGTCCTTTTCTGTGGTTAAGACAAAAAGAATTAAAAATCTACAAGACTTTTTTAGTAATTCATCAAGTTTTTCACCTATCTTTTTTAGAGCTTTTAAAAAATCGTTCGCTTGACATTTGTTTGAGATTATATTAATCAATAAGAAAATTTTGGAGGTTGATATGAGGAAGTTTCTTTTTTTATTGGGTTTTTTGGCGTTAACAACAACCATTGCTATGGGAGCAGGGTTCCAGCTATTTGAAGCAGGCTCAAGGGCGACCGGTTTTGCAGGGGCATTTACCGCTCAGGCATCAGATCCATCCGCAATTTTTTACAACCCTGCTGGTATCGCATTTCTCGATGGAAAGCAGTTCTATCTTGGCGCCACCTTTATAACGCCAAGGTCATCCTTTGAGGGTGAAAATCCATACCCTGGTGTGGGAGTGAAGGAGGAGCAGGAAGCAATGCTATTCTACCCTCCTGGAATTTACTTCGTAATGCCAATTGGCGAAAAATTGAGAATTGGAGTTGGAGTTTTTTCACCCTTCGGACTTGCTACTAAGTGGAAGAATAAAGACACATTTACAGGTCGATTTGTCTCCCAGTATGCAGATTTAAAACATATAGCAATTAATCCTGCAATTGCTTACAGAGTAACAGATAACTTTGCCATTGGAGTCACCTTGGATTACAGAATCTCATCTGTTGCCCTTGAAAGGAATGTTCCGCTCTTTGACCCCTTTACATTCAGTGTGAAAGATATTGCTCATTTAAAGCTCTCATCAGAATTTAAAAACACAGGTTTTGGATTTTCAGTGGGTGCTCTCTGGAAATTCAAAGAAAATTTCAATCTGGGATTATCCTACAGACATAAGGTGGAAATTGATTATGATGGTGAGGCTGAGTTTACCCAGATAAGCACAGGAAATCCTGTCCTTGATCAACTTGTCAAACTATCAATTCCTTTTGGAAAAACTCCAGGAAAAGCAACAATTGTCTATCCCGGAATAGCATCCCTTGGATTTTCAACAACAGCATTGGAAAACTGGATATTTGAAGTTGACTTAAACTGGACTCAGTGGAGCACATACAACAAACTCCCCATAGAATTTACAGAACATCCTGAACTGAATCCTTCAGAGGAGTCCATGAAAAAATACTATGAGGATGTTTTCTCGGTCAGGGCTGGTGCAGAGAGAAAGTTCAGTGAAAAACTATCTTTAAGATTTGGCTATGTTTTTGATAAATCACCATCTCTTTCTGAATCTGTTTCTCCAATGCTTCCCGATGCAAACAGACATGGCATAACAATCGGCTTTTCTTACAATTTCGGAAAGTTCTATATTGATGTTGCCAATATGTTCCTATTCTTTGAAAACAGATCTACAGAGGGCAAAAACACCGAAGGATACAATGGAACCTACAAGACATTTGCAAATCTCTTTGGTATCCATTTGGGATACAAATTTTAAAGGAGGGAAAAAATGAAAAAGATACTTTCAGTTTTTTTAATTTTAATTCTCTCCACATTTCTTCTTACAGCAAGGGATTACAAGGCTGAAATAAAGAAATATGTCGCTCTTGGCGATAGCATTTCCGCTGGATACCAGGATGGCGGGCTTGTAATTGATTATCAGAATGAAAGCTTTCCAAAACTCATATCCAATCAGTTAGGAATTTCAGATTTTCAGCAACCCCTAATTTCTCAGCCAGGAATCCCTCCGGTTTTAGTAATCAAATCCCTTTATCCTTCCATTGTAATTGTCTCAAAGCCAGGTATTGGGACTCCTCTAAATCTGACTCTCCCAAGACCCTACGACAACCTTGCTGTTCCTGGAGCAAATACTTACAACCTTCTTTCTACAATTACTGATGGCGGAGGAATGCATGACCTCATCCTGAGAGGACTTGGAACCCAGCTTCAACAGGGAATATCTTTGAAGCCTGATCTTATAACTCTATGGATTGGAAATAATGATGTTCTTAAAGCAGTTCTGGCAGGGAGAGTTATAGAAGGTGTAACATTAACTTCTTTTTCAAATTTCCAATCCTGCTACACCCAGATAATTTCAGCTTTGAAAGCTAACACATCTGCAAAAATTGTAATTGCAAACATTCCTGATGTCACATCAATCCCCTATGTAACAGCTCTACCAATTTACCTTGTAGACCCCCTTACAAGAAAACCAGTTCTTGTTGGAGGGAATCTTGTTTATCTCATTGGTCCGAAAGGAACTCTTTCTCCAGGAGATTACATCACTTTACCCGCCTCAACTTACCTTGCTCAGGGAATTGGAATTCCTGCGGTAGCAGGAGGCACAGGTTTACCTTTGCCAGATGAGGTTGTCCTTGACAAAGATGAAGTTTCTGCAATAAGAGCAAGAACTCAACAATTCAATGATTTTCTGAAAAGCACCGCGAGCACAAACAATATCCCCTTACTCGATGTTAACTCTTTGCTTGTGAAAGCCTCAAAAGAAGGGATTGTTGTGGGTGGTGTTAAACTGACAACAGCCTTTCTAACAGGAGGGCTCTTCAGTCTTGATGGTGCTCATCCTTCATCTTTAGGCCATGCCATTGTTGCTAATGAATTCATTAAGCTTATAAATCAGACTTACGAGTATGAAATTCCTCTGGTAAATCTTTATGATTTCATTCACAAGGAGAGGAAAAAGACGGGAAGCGCGAGTTTTATGGTCGATTTCTCAGAGCTTGAAAAAATCATACTGGGAGAATTTTATAAGGAGTTAAGAGGTAAAGAAATAAAATAATTTAAAGAGAGTAAAACAGAACAAATAAACTATTTTCTCAAATCCAAAGTTATAATTACTTGTTCGGTTTTTCTTAGTAAAAGAGGTCAAAGATTCTTTTCCAGTTGAATTAAAATATTCGATTGTAAGAAAGAGCGAAACATAAAAGTATGAGAAGCAATGGGCTCTTTCAATAATAAGTGTTCGCAAAGTGTAGAAGTCGATACATAGAAGAGAAGATATGTGAGGATTATTCCATAAAGAATTATTTTACCTTATTGAGAAAACTTTTTCAGAATGCTTTTTGGAAAAGGGGAAGCATTTCAAAATAATTTTATTCTTCTAAGTCAAATTTTTCATTTTTTAATCATTAAATTGGAGACCGATTCCGGTTCTTTCTCCTTTATTATAATTCAGAATCTGTAGCTTCCCTGTTTTATTTTTTTTCTGAAATCTTCTCCGCTCATTCTCACTGTTTTACACATCTCATAAAGTCTTGACCTGAGCCTTCTCCCTATTCTTTCTTCAAGGGTTGGTTCTCTCAAGGTTTCCTCCTCGTTGAAGTCCTGTAGAAAACCATGGCTCTCCTTTTTCTTTTTTGGGACTTCGTCAAGGAAATTCGTTGTAAATACAGTTAATTTTTTAGAATTGTATCGGGAGTTTATTATGTAAAAAAGGATTTCCTCCACCCATGGTGATGACCTTTTTGAACCAAGTTCATCAAGAACAAAAAGGTCGGCATCAAAAACAGGTCCGAGTATATCAATTTCTTCCTCAGAGGAATCGGGAGAAAATGTGCTCTGAATTTTCTGAAGGAGTTCCCTGAAATCATAGAACAAACATCTGTATCCTTTTTTTAGCAATTCTTTCATTATTGCAACTGCAAGATGGGTCTTTCCTACCCCCGCAGGACCCATAAATAAAAGCCCAACCTCTACATCAGGAAAAACCTCAACAAATTTCTTTGATATTTTCAGTGCATCCTCTGTTCCCTTTGTTGGCTCAAAATTGGAGAAGGAACAGTGGGAATATCTCTCTGGAATCTGGGCAGATTCCTTCAATATCTCAATCTTATTTTGATAGAAACATTCACACCTTTTTGCATAGGAGACACCGTTCTTCTCTATAACAATCCATGTTGTCCCATCGCATTTATCACACTTCAATTTAGATAACTCCTCAACAATGATATTTTTTTATTCTCCCTTAGCTTCTCCATTGCTTTCTTTTCAATCTGTCTCACCCGCTCCTTTGAAATACCCAACATTTCCGATATTTCCTGCAGTGTCTTTGGTTTTCCATCCTCAATTCCATATCTCATCTTCAAAACTTCTCCCTCCCTTTCTTTCAAGTTAGAAAGTAATTCATTCATGAGTTTGTTCAGACTCTCCTTCATTAAAATCTTTTCTACATCTGAATCATCTGCACCACCAACTACAAACGGAGGCTCAGATGAGGTCTCACTTTCTATGTTAAACTGCAGTCTTTCATCCGCAACAGAAATAAGTTCTTCGATCTTTTCAGGACTCCTTTTGAGTTTAGATGCCAGCTCCTCTGTAGTTGGCTCCCTCATCAAAGTTTCTTTTAACTCCTCTTCTTTTTTTGACAGTTTTCCATAAAGATAGACATGCTTTACAGGTAATGAGAATATCCTTTTATCCCTTGCAAAAGCATTTATTATTGCCTGTCTTACCCACCACACTGCATAAGATATAAAACGGACATTACGGGATAGGTCAAATCTTAGAGCAGCTTCAATAAGAGCCAGATTTCCTTCATTTATTAAATCTTCAAAGGAAAGTCCCATACCTCTGAATTTTTTTGCATAGTTTACAACAAATTTCAAATTGGACTCGATAATTTTTCTTAGAGCCTCCTTATCTCCTTCCAATTTGTATTTTCTCCACAACTCCTTCTCTTCCTCTGCGCTCAGGGTGGGTATTTTTGAAATCTCCCTGAGGTATTCCTTCAAACCCTCTGAGATTTCTTCATGTCTTGGGATTCTCGGTTTTGTCTTCATGAACTATCCTCGCTATAGTCATTGAGGAAGATTTTACAATGCTACTCTTCCTCCTTTCAAATTCCTCCTCCCTTCCTTCAAAGAAATCTCTTTTTATGTATTCTAAGAATTCATTTATCTCTCTTTGCATTTGCTCCATCTTATCCCTCATATTAAGTATAATTTCTATTCCTGCAAGATTCACTCCAAGGTCCCTTGCAAGGTTGAGAATTATTTCGAGACGCTTCAAATCCTCCTCTGTATAAATTCTTGTATTACCTTCTGTTCTACTGGGTCTTAGCAAACCTTCCCTTTCGTAAAGCCTGAGAGTCTGGGGATGTATATTATATAACTTCGAAACAGTGCTTATCATGAAATACTTCTTTCTTTCGCCCTTTTTTGTTTCTTTCTTTTTTCTCATTTATCTTCACTCCCTTCTAACCCTCAATCTTTCATCCAGCTGTCTTAGAAGTTCCCTTATCTTCTCATCATCAGTTGGAGGAGGAACAATCCTAACCTCAACAAATTGATCTCCTCTTGTCCCAGTATCCGGTGAGGGAGCTCCTTTGCCCCTGAGTCTGAAAACCTGTCCTGAATGTGTTCCAGGAGGAATCTTCATAGTTGCTTTCCCATCAATTGTTGGAACTTCTATTTTAGCACCAAGGGCAGCTTCAGTCACACTTATATCCACTGTTATATAGATATTATTTCCCTCTCTTCTGAATATTGGATGGGGTTGAACATTCATAGTTATGTATAAATCTCCAGGCGGTCCTCCATATTTACCATCATTCCCTTTACCGGGGACTTTCAACCGACCATCGGAAACTCCTGCAGGAATTCGAACTTTTATATTTTCCAGGGAATCAACATAACCTGTCCCATTGCATCGGAAGCACAATTCTTCAGGGATTGTCCCCTTTCCATCACAGGTTGAACAGATTGTAGCGAATCTCATAAAGCCGTGCTGTGTATGGGATTTTCCTGTTCCCTTGCAACTCGGGCATATCCTTCTTCCTTTACCCTTCTCAAATCCAAGACCTCCACAAACAGGACAGGTTACCTTTCTCGTTATCCTGACAGGAGCAGTTACTCCTCTTATAGCATCTTCAAAACTTAATGTTAAAGAGTAATGAATATCACTCCCTTTTTGCGGGGTTTCCTTTTCCTTTCTTCCCCTGAAGAAACTCTCAAAAAACTCTCTGAAGGGAGAAGTGCCAAATTCTGAGAAATCAAATCCCTCAAACCCGACCCGGAAATTGAAATCTCCGGTCTGGAAAGTCTCTCCCACTCTTCCAGTTCTATCGTATTCAGCTCTTTTCTTTGGGTCTGAAAGAACATCGTAAGCTTCCTGGATCTCCCTGAATTTTGCCTCAGCCTCTTTGTCTCCAGGATTCAAATCAGGATGGTATTTTCTTGCAAGTTTTCTGTAGGCTTTTTTAATCTCATTTAGGGTCGCTTTTCTATCAACCCCAAGAATCTGATAATAATCCTTCATACAATTCAATTTTAATCTTTTAGTCTAATATTGTCAAGATTTTTTTAGTCTCTTTAAATAATGCCGAAGAGGGGAGTCGAACCCCTACGGGCTTTCGCCCACTACACCCTGAATGTAGCGCGTCTTCCATTTCCGCCACTTCGGCACATGCAATTTTATTATCGACCAAGTGAGATTTTTTTGTCAAATGTTGAAAAGGTAAAAATCAGAAATTTAAAATTGAAAATTTTAAAATTCAACTCTTTGAAAGGACGGTTCAGCTGTAGGCTGTGAGATTGTAGATTTCCGCTTGTAAGCTGAAGCATTAATTATTCAGAAACATTTTCAGGAGAGTATCTCTAAATTCAGCAGGCGCAGTTAGAAAGAATTTTTTAACTCAAAGGTCTATTTTTATATCATTTATCTTCCTGAATTTTAATTTTGTCAATATTTTTCTAGTTCTTTTAAAAATGCCTTTGCCTCCCTTTCCTTTGAAGTCCCATTACTGATTGCATTCCTGAAATGATATATTGCTTTATTCTTATTTTTTGATTTCATGTATATTATCCCGAGCTCATAATGAATATCCGGGTCTGTGGGAATTAGATCAATGGCAGATTCAAATTGTTCAATTGCTTTTTCTCGCAATCCCTCCCTTTCATACAAGAACCCAAGGGATTTTCGAGCAAGAAAAGAAGCTTTTTTCTCCTCAACAAATACAAGTATTTCCACTTTCTCTCCTTTAACCTTTTCCTCACCAATTTTCCCCTTTCCTTTAACCTTCTCATACTCAACAGCAAGTTTCCAGTGTTTTTCAGCATTTTCCTTCTCTCCAAGCGTATGGTAAGCGGAGCCAAGATTGTAATGGGCAACAGCAAAATTTCTATCCAGTTCAATTGATTTTTTATATTCCTCAATCGCCTCATAGAACTTCCCTTTTTGAGAAGGTATATTTCCAAGATGATTGTATGCATAATGGAGATAGAACATGTCTCCGCAATTTATTGCGTTTCTGCAATAAATTTCTGCTTCATCAAGTTTTCCAAGGTCGAATAGAATCAGGGAAAGGTTGTAATTGACTTTAAAGGATTTTGGATTTTCAGATAAAGCTCTTTTCCATGCCTCAATCGCTCCATCAATATTTCCCCTTTCGACACAAGTAATAGCCACCTCATTTAAATAGTCAACAATTTCTCCTCCCCCTGTAGTCCGAAATTTTTGAGGGTATTGAAATTCTTTTTCAGGGGATCTTCCTTTTAGAACTTCTATCCCCTTTTTAATAAATGGGCCTTTTTCGTCCCCTTCCAATGGTTCAACATAAATATCAGGTCTTATTCCTTTCCCTTCCACTGTTTCTCCATTCAAACGATGAAATGTAGCGATGGGAATTCTAATTGCGATTTTCCCAATCCTATATGTATGAGCAAATCCCGGGCAAAAGCCAGTTGTCTTTTCCCCTACTAAAACTCCTCTACCGGAATCTTTAAAAGCGTAATGAAAAACTCACAGTCGCTAGCGCTGAATCTATCCACTATAATTACAACTTTCCCTTTGTAAACCTTTCACCTGGAGCAATAAATAAAGATTGGACAGATTCCCTTGTATTTTTTAAATCAATTCCTATTTGTGCTCTGTAAAGTCCTGGTTTTAGAAATACTATTTTGCCACAATAAGTTGTTTCATTGAAAAATCTTCTTGCAAAAATTCCCCAGGGCCCTCCTCTATTACCCCTCAAGTCAAGAATTATTCCCTTTGTTTCGCTGAAGCTATCAAGGGCATCATTGAATTGTTTAAAGATTTTTTCATGGAAAGACGGAATTTTGATATAGCCTATTTCATTATCAAGGAGTCTATATTCGATTTTAGGTTCCCATTTAAGATTTCTTGGGTCTAAAATAACCATCTCAAACTCTTTAATTTCTCCTGAGATATTTTTAAATTTTACAGAAATTTTTTCCCCTGGCTTTCCCCAGTAATTGTGAAGGGATTTTATGAATTCATTAAAGACCTGCCATTTATTTCAATTATTACATCTCCCTTTCTCAATCCCGCTTTCTCTGTAGGAGAATCTTCGGTTACTGAAATAATCTTTAAGCCCTCTTCTATTTTTTCAGTTCTTGAACCTGGAACTCCCATTCCAAATTGTGGTTCTATAACGATAAAATGGGGATTTCCAACTTCAGCAACTATATTTCTGATAATCTCAACAAATTCATCTTCACTCTTACACTTTTCCACCATTGGTCTATATTTTTTCACAAGCTCATCCCAGTTTACATTTCTAAGACCAAAATAGGGATAGCTCTCCTTAACAAACACCGAAAACCTGTCAAATCCTTTCAAAGCACCTTTTGTTGAAAAAGCTGATAGAAGGGAGAAAGAAATTAAAAAGGTAAAAATTAAAAATGAAAAATTCCTTTTTCTCACCATTTTCCCTCCACGATTCTATTATAACAAATTTCAGGCTACAAAATATTTTTTCGGGAGAAAATTTGTCTACTTCTTACTTTTAATAATTTTCTGAACTTTTAAAAAATTTTATTTTCCAATTTTGAATTTTGCCCTTTTGCACATAGACTTTCTAATTTCTCGTCTTGCCAGTCTCGCTTTTCTCGCTAATCTCTTAGTGAAAGACAAGAGCTGAGATTATGAAGATGAGGATAAGAGTAAGAATTAGAGAAAAGAAAGGTTTTTTAATTAGAACCTCTGGCTCATCCGCAAGAACTTTGTCCTTTGACATTCTCAAGAATATCCAGACAATGAGAACAAGGAAAAATGGGATTGAGAGGATAAAGGTTATAATTTTTTCCTTCCAGGAGAACCATACAAAAAGGGAAAAACAGGATAAAGCAGAGAGAATTATAAAGATTAAAAGGGATTTATGGGTGTATCCTGAAAAGGATTTTCTGTAAGCTTTTGCTCTTTCAATACCAAGATTTTTTAACTCTGATAACCTTTTTGTAGAAAGAAGGAAATTTCCAGCAAGCCAGAAAAATAAAGGGAGGAGAAGGGGTGGAAAATCTTTAGCGCCAGCTGAGAACCAACCTATCAAAAGCCTTATCGGATTGTTCACAGATTCAGATATGGAATCAAGGAATGAAACATCCTTTAGTCTCATCGGCTTTACATTGTATAGAATTCCAGCGACAAAAAGTAAAAGAAGGGAAAAGGTGGTCAAGGATGAAAAATATAGAAGGGAAATGGAAATTGAAAAGATGAATAGGAATATTGCAATTAGAACAAGTCTTCCTTTCTTTACCTCACCTCTTACAAGAGGTCTCTCCTTTTTTAAAGGATGATGGATGTCGAAAGGAGCATCAGCAATTTCATTGATTATATAATTTAAAAAAGAGATTGAAACTGTAAGAATAAAGGCTATAAATGAATCAAAAATTATTTTAAGAAACTCAGGAGAATTAATTGGAACTTTTTTGAGGAGAAGGTAAAAATAAGTTCCAACAAAAATTGCAATGCTTCTTGGCCATCTCTCCACCCTCATTGCTCTAAGGTAAGGGTTCTTAATCATATTTTCCTCGCATAGATTTCAAGAGAATCCATGAGGGGAAGAATAATAGGAATTCTCTTTAAAGTGGGTTTTAAAAATTTTAACTCCGCCAATTTCTTTAAAAGCTTTATCCTTGATGCAATATAATAAAGGGAAAATCTCCATTTGTACCTTTTTAATTTAACAATTTCAAATCCTTTTGAATTAAGCAAATAAAGAAGAGACTCCTTTGAAAAAAATCCAATGTGGGCAGGTCTGAAATGCCACCATTTCTCTCCCATTAACTTTGCAGTAAAGCTCATTATATCAGGGGTCACCAAAACACAGATTCCATTATTTTTCAATAATTTCCATACTTTCTCAATTGTCTCTTTAGGATTTGGAACATGCTCGATTATATCGATTAAAGCTATAACTTCAAAAAAATTTTCAGGAAAATCAACAGTCAAAAAATCACCTTTTGCAATCTCAAGCCCATATCTTTTTCTTGCTACATCCACTGCCCATGAGCTAAGTTCAACACCATAAACCTTCCAGCCTTTTTTTTTCGCAAGGTTCATCATTATACCCGTGGCACTTCCTACATCAAGAAATGTTCCCTTATCCTTTGATAATTTATTCAAAGTTTTAAGTATATCTTTAAAATTTCCGCTTCTACCCTTTTCTTCCTCAACATACTCAGAGTCAACAATCTCTTTATAAATTTCAGATACTTCAACAGGTGGAAAAGGATCTGAGAAAATAAAATTACAATCCATGCATTTTAAAAGATTCCAGTGTTTCCCATACTGATAATCAGTGATTTTAAATTCTTCAACCTTCACAGATTCAATATTTCCTTTTCTCCAAAGTTTAGTATTCTTTGAGCCACACAGTGGACAGTATCTCATCTTTAAGAAGGATATTTATAACATAAATTTTGATTTATTGAAACCCATGAAGCGAGAAAGGCGAGACCTGAGAGAAAAAAGCCAGATGGCTAAAGAGCGAAATTGCAAAGAGGTATTCTTATAATACCCTTCCCCTGATAACGCTCTTTCTGAATCCATAAAGAACATAAATGGAGAGTCCAATAACAAGCCAGATGCAAAATCTCACCCATGTTACCCATGGCAGGGAAATCATAAGATATAAGTTTGAGAGGATGCCGAGGATTGGAATTAGAGGGACAAGAGGGGTCTTGAATGGTCTTGGTCTGTCGGGTTCTTTATATCTGAGGATTATTATCCCTATATTTACAAGAACAAAGGCAAAGAGAGTTCCAATATTTGTAAGCTCCACTGCTTCATTTATGTCAACAAAAGCTGCAAAGAAACCTACAAAAACACCTGTCCATATAGTTGTGACATGCGGTGTCTTAAACTTTAGATGAACCCTCGCAAAATACTCTGGAAGCAACCCATCTCTTGCCATGGAAAAGAAAATTCTTGGTTGTCCAAGCTGAAAAACAAGAAGGACTGCAGTAGTTGCGACAATTGCGCCAAAGGAGACAACCCCTGCTACCCAGTTAAGCTTTATTGCATTCAGGGCTGTTGCAAGGGGCTCTGCTGTTGCAAGCATTGAAAATGGAACAATTCCAGTAAGAACAAGGGTTACAGCGATATAAAGAATTGTTGTGATTGCAAGGGAGCCAATTATCCCAATTGGTAAATCTCTCTTTGGATTCTTTGTTTCCTCCGCAGCTGTAGTTATAGCATCAAAACCTATATAGGCAAAGAAGACAAGGGCTGCGCCTGTCATTATTCCCTTCCATCCATTGGGAGCAAAGGGAGCCCAGTTTTCGGGCTTTACATAGAAAGCTCCAATGGCAATGAACAAAAGAAGTATTCCAATTTTTATTGCAACCATCAGGTTATTGAAAACAGTGCTCTCTTTTATTCCAATTACAAGGATAACAGTAAGAAATGCAACAATTGCAACAGCTGGAAGATTGAATACTATCGGAACGCCGAGAATGTGGGGGGCATTTTGAATTATCCCTTCCCTCACAGCTGTTCTGTAATCCACAACAAGGTAAATTGGAATATCTATTCCAAAACCTCTTAAAAATTCTTTAAAATATCCCGCCCAGCTAACTGCAACTGCAACATTTCCAACAGCATACTCAAGAATTAAATCCCAGCCAATTATCCACGCAACAAGCTCACCCATTGTTGCATAAGAGTATGTGTAGGCAGAACCTGCGATTGGAATCATGGATGCAAACTCAGAGTAAGCAAGGGCGGAGAAACCGCAGGCAATTGCTGTTATTATAAATGAAATTACAAGAGCTGGACCAGCTCCAATATGATGGGCAGAACCTGCAGCAGCGGTCCCGGTAACTGCAAATATTCCCGCTCCTACAATTGCACCAATTCCGAGAGCAGTTAGTTCAACAGGACCTAAAACTCTTTTTAACCTGTGTTCGGGTTCCTCCGCTTCCCTCTTAAGCTCATCAAGAGTCTTTCGAAGGAATAAAGTTTTTAAACTCATATGTTAATCTAATCTAAAGATTAAAAGTTGTCAATTTTTATTCAATCGCCTTTCTTCCATTGTTTTTGGATTGAAAGAATCGAAGGAAAAATTAAAGGAATTGGGTGATAAGGATATATAAAATTAAAACAAATTCGGTGATAAAATTATTAGAGCAGTTCCTACTGCACCTGCCAGTAAACCGTAGAGAATCGTTGGGATGAGGTTCTTTTTTATTATCAATCCTTCTTTTCCAATTATCCCAATTGTTGCACACACTGCAACAACATTGTGAACGCAAATCATATTTCCAACTGCTCCTCCAATTACCTGAAGGGCTAAAATAATAGTTTTTGGAAGTCCAATGATTTGGGCAGTTGCAAATTGGAATCCTGAAAACATTATATTGGAGACCGTGTTGCTTCCCGCAATGTATGCTCCGAGAATTCCAACAAACGGTGAAAATAGTGAGTAAAATTTTCCTGTCAAAACCGCTATTTCTCTGGCAATCATAACAATCATTGAACTCATATCGAAGGGATTGACAGATGTGTAAATCATTGTCTGGGAAAGGGCAAGAGCAAAGAGAAGAGCAATTGAGGCAGGAACTAATCTTTTTACTGTTTTCGACCATGCAAATTTTATTTCATTCTTTTTCATTTTAAAAATGATATTGGATATTAAGGAAACAAGGATGAAGTAAATGCCTGGATTGTTGAGGAGTATTATGGATTGGGAAATTTCAGTCGCAAAAATTCTTTTCCATCCGATCAAGAGATTTCCCTCGACAAATTTTTTAACTTCAGGAAAAGCTCTTGTAATAAAGAGAATTAGGGCAATGAGGATGTAGGGAAGGAATGCTTTAATTGTTGAAACGCTACTTTTCTCTTCAATAGACGGGATCTTCTCCGATGAAAATTCATAAATTTTTCCAACCCTTACAATTTTTAATTTGATCAGGAGGTAATAAAATATTATTCCACAAATTGAGCCAAGGAGTGAGGGGAATTCAGGGCCTAAAAGAAATGCTGAGATTGTATAAGGAATGGTGAAGGAAAGACCTGCGAAAAGAGCTGGAAAAATAGCACCTTTGAAATCCTCCCTCCTTCCTCCAGTCCATTTTACAAGTAGATATAAGCTGAGAAGGGGTAAGAAAGTTCCGATTATTCCATGAATTAACGCTACATGACGAGTCAGAAGAACATTAACCCATTGATTGAATTCAATTCCTGAAAGGGTGAAAACTTTTTGAAACTCTTCGGTTTTGAGAGAGCCTCCAACTCCTCCCCATACTGGAATCCCTATGCAACCAAAGGAGACTGGCGTTGAATTGAAGATAAGAACTATCCCTGCTGAGACAATTGCAGGAAAACCCATTCCAAAAATTAAAGGTCCAACAATTGCCCCAGGAGTTCCAAATCCTGCAACTCCCTCAAAAAAAGCGCATAGAAGCCATGCGAGATTTGCCTGAACCCTTCTATCACCACTCATCCCCATAACAGTTTTTGAGATTGTTTTTATTGCTCCTCCCTCAAGCATAGTGAAATAAAGAAGAACAGCTCCAAAAACAATGAGTATTATGTCGAGGGCAATTATAAAACCTTTAAATGTTGCTCCCGCAATCCAAAAGATTGGAGTTTTCCAGATAAAAAAGGCAAGAATTGCTGAAAAGAGCCATCCTGCAGGCATTGCTTTAAAAGCAGGGAAAGAGAATCGAATCATAAGGATTAGAACAACAAGTATTGGAAGGAACCCAATTATTGCTCCAGAAAGACTATATAAAGGCATTTAAAATAATTTTCCTGGATTCAATATGTAATTGGGATCAAACTCCTCTTTTATTCGCTTCATCAATTCCCAATCTTTCCTCTTAGTCATTTTCAGGAGCTCTTTTTTCAGGAGGCCTATACCGTGCTCACCACTCACTGCTCCTCCAAGCTCTGAAGCTTTCAGGGCAATCTTTTCGAGAATTTCCTCTGCAATGTTTTTCCAATCTTCAGGAGACATTTTTTCAGGCTTCATGAGAGCGGGATGGAGATTACCATCACCTGCATGACCTGCAACGGGAATTTTAACATCGAATTCCTTTGAAATCTCCTTTATAAAGCTCATCATTTTAGGAATTTCAGAAGATGGAACAACAACATCACCTGAAAGGACATATGGATCAACACTTTTTATTGCCTCTATCCAGTTCCTCCTAATCTTCCATATCTTTTCTGAACTTGCTTTTTCAGTGGATGCAATCACATTTAAGACACCTGCCTCAGTAAGAATATCAGACAATTTCTCTCCTACCTCATAAAGCTGATTCTCGTCCTTCTCCTCAAACTGAACAATCAGGAATGCCTCTTCATTTCTCTCTAAAGGGAGAGAGATTTTGTTGAATTTCTTTCCAATTTCAACAGATATTCTATCTATAAATTCAATTGCTGAGGGAATGCTTCCTGTTCCTGAGATTATTCTTTCTATAATTCCAATTGCTGATTCAGGACTATCAAAGGATATGAAAAAATCCATTGTTTTTCCTGGAAGGGGAACAAGATTCAAAAATATTTTTGAAAATATTGCAAGGGTTCCTTCTGAGCCAACAAGGAATCCAACAAAATTGTATCCGCTTGAATCTTTTCTCCTTTTTCCTCCAAACTGGACAATTTCTCCATCGGGAAGAACAGCCTCTATTCCCAAGACATGCTTTCCTGTGTTCCCATATTTTATAACTTTTCCTCCTCCCGCATTTGTCGCAACATTACCTCCAATAAAACTTATCTCCACACTCATTGGATAACCTGCATAATAAAGACCTTCCTTTTCAATAATTTTGCAAAGATCATTCGTTATCATTCCTGGCTCAACAACTGCCACCATATTTCTTTTGTCAATCTCGATCAATCTATTCATCCTCTCAAGGGAAAGGACAATTCCTCCGTAAATTGGAATGCAACCTCCTGAAAGTCCGCTACCAGCACCTCTCGGAGTAACTGGTATTCTTTCTCTTTTTGCAATTTTTAATATTTCTGAAATATGGTTTGCATTCAAAGGTTTTAAAACAATTTCAGGAAGGGAGGAGTAGAACTTTCCTGATTCATCCCTTGAATAGCTTTCAAGAGCTTCCCTATCACCATATATTAAATTTTTACTTCCGACAATCTCTTCGAACTCTTTAACAAGAGAATCATTCAATTTTCCAAATTCCATAGCAATAAAGAGTATTAAAAAGATGAGTTTTTGTCAAGAAGGATTTTTTGCTATTTCCGTGATATTCTGATACACTTTTCTTTTATTTTGTTTGAGGAGGAAATTAGTGAAAAACTTTCTTTTATTTTTTTTGTTTTTTGCGTTGATTCTCATTCCCGCATGCAAAAAAACAAAGGTCAGCGAATCAAAAGTTCTCGAAAATCAGAATGACAAAGCAAGTTATGCAATTGGATTTGATCTCGGGAAAAATCTGAAAAAATATTCAGAAGATATCTCCCTTGAGAATATGATTCAGGGCATAAGGGACGGAATAAGTGGCAAGAACTCAATTTTAACTGAGGAAGAGACAAAGAAAACTTTAACAGAATTCCAGCAAACCATTATTAAAAAAGAACTTGAAAGAAGAAAAGAAGTCGCTATTAAAAATAAAGTTGAGGAAGAAAAATTTCTCGCAGAAAATGCAAAAAAAGAAGGTGTTGTAACCACAGTAAGTGGTCTTCAATACAAAATTATAAATGAAGGGAATGGTCCAAAACCGACTCTTGAAGATACAGTAAAGGTTCACTATAAAGGAACATTTATAAATGGGAAAGAATTTGACAGCTCCTACAAAAGAGGTGAACCAGTAACTTTCCAGTTAAAAAACATGATTCCGGGATGGATTGAGGCTCTTCAACTCATGAAATCAGGTTCTAAATGGCAAATTTTTATCCCCTCTTCCCTTGCCTATGGTGAACAGGGAGCAGGAGACATTATAGAGCCAAATTCCCTTTTGATTTTTGAGGTGGAGCTACTGGAGGTTGAGAAAAGTCCGGGAAAGAAGTAAGAACTAATACTTTACCCGTCCGTATTTATCTTCGAGTCTGACAACATCCTCGAGATGGGGTGTCGAGACCTCAAAAACAAGGCATTCTTCTATTGCTCTCATTCTGTGCTTGACACCGGGTCTTATCCTGTAGCTGTCTCCCGGTAAAAGTCTTCTCTCTACAATTTTTCCATCCTCCTCCACATCAAAAAGCATCTCTCCTTCCCAGAGAAAAATGGTCTCATCTTTGATTTTGTGATATTGAAGACTTAACATCTCACCTTTATATATTTTCAGGACTTTGCCGACATATTGTTCCGTGTGAGCAAAGAGTATTTCGTAGCCCCATGGCTTATCAATCTTTTTCATTTAAATCTCCTTTAAAACTTCTCCAAAATTCGATTCAATCCCTCTGAGCAAAAAATTCTCCATTTCTTCAGGAGGAAGTTCAAGAGATTCCTGGACAATTTCCTTCGCCTTTTTCATTTCGATTTTTCTGAGAACTTTTTTAACTATTGGAATGTACAAAGGATTCATACTGAAAGTATTTATATCCATCCCAAGAAACACAATTGTATAAAGAGGTTCTGATGCCATCTCTCCACAAACATAGACCATTTTCCCGTTTCTCTCAGCGGATTCCTTTATAAATTTCAATATTCTGAGGACTGAAGGATGGAGAGGATTGTAAAGATAGGAAACATTTTGATTTGTTCGGTCTATGGCAAGTGTATACTGAATAAGGTCGTTTGTCCCTATACTTAGAAAGTCAGTGTTTTTAGCTACTGAGTCGGAAATAAAAGCAAAAGCAGGGACTTCTATCATTGCTCCAATTTCAATCTTTTCATTGAAGGGTATCCCTTCCTTTCTCAAGCTTTCCTTTGTTTCCTCAATTAATACCTTGAAATCCTTTAACTCATTAAGGGAGGTGAGCATTGGAATGAGAATTTTTACATCTCCATAATTTGATGCTCTCAAAATTGCTTTGAGCTGAGGTATCAGGAGCTCCCTCCTTTTAAGCATAAGGCGTATTGCTCGCAAGCCAAGTGCTGGATTTGTTTCCCTTTCCCCTTCATATGAAAAAACCTTCTCTCCTCCGACATCAAAAGTTCTTATTACAAATCTTCTATTTGAAATTTTTTCTATCGCTTTTTTGTAATATTTGAATTGAGACTCTTCACTGGGAAAAACCCTCGAATTAAGAAGGAAGAATTCTGAACGGAAAAGCCCTATTCCTTCTGCACCATTTTTAATTGCAACATCAGATTCTTCAGCCATTTCGATGTTTGCAAGAAGGGTGAAGGAGTGACCATCTAAGGTCCGAGAAGGCATTTGAACTTCTGCAAGAGCTTCCTCCTTCTGCATCTCCATTTCTTTCCTTTTTTTGTTAATTACAGTCAGGAACGAAGACGAAGGTTCAATCATAATCTCACCACTTCTCCCATCTACAACAATTTTGTCTCCATTTCTGACTTTTGAAAGCAGGCTTTTTACTCCTATGACAATTACAACTCCAAGACTTTTAGCAAGGATTATTGAATGAGCTGTTTTGCTTCCACCCTGAAGAACTATCCCTCTTAAGCCTTTTAATTCAAAAAGTGGAGGTATTTCGCTAGGAAGCAGGTCATAAGCTACAAGAATTAGGTTCTGGTCTAACTTTTGAGGAGGTATCGGAGGTTGGAAATTTGATATTTTCTTCTGGATTCTACTTATTACATCACATATGTCATGAACCCTTTCCCTTATATACTCATCCTCTATTCTTTCAAATATTTTAAGGAATTTTTCCCGGACAATTGAAAGAGACCAGCTCAATGTGTATCCTTGACTTATTGTATTTTCAATCTCCCGAATAAATTCCTGGTCTTCAAGCAAAAGAAGGTGGGAATCGAAGACAAGAGAAGCCTCTGTTCCAATCTGAATAGCTAATTTTTTTTTCATCTCCATTATGTCTTCTTTGACAGCACGAAGGGATTCCTTAAAAAAAATGATTTCTTCCTTTATCTCAGAGGTTGAAAGCTCCTTCTTCTTAGGTAGAATTATCGGGGCTTCTTTTATCCATACAGAACCAATTGCGATTCCAGGATTTACAGGCATTCCTTTTACTTTTTCCATCAGTCTTCCTCATAAAATTTTTTCTCTATTAACTCTTCAATTTCCCTGACAGCCTCCTCCTCATCCTCCCCATCCGCCTTTATAATTAATTCCGAACCCTTAGATGCAGCAAGGGTCAGAATTCCCAGGATACTTTTCGCATTTATTTCCTCAGAATCTTTCAAAAGATGGATGGAAGAGTTGAACTTCTTTGCAAGATTTACAAGAAGAGAGGCAGCCCTTGCGTGAAGACCGAGTCGATTCTTAAGAACAACTTTCTTTTTAATCATTTTTTGCTTTTCTCCGAAAGGAGCTCAGAGGCAATGACTATTCCTCCAACTCCACTTTTTCTAATTTCAGAGACTGCATCTTTCAAAGTTATATTCTTTGGAAGCTGGGAGAATTTAATCAACATTGGAAGATTCACTCCTGTTATTATTTCCACTTGATTCTCTTCTAAGAAACTGAAAGCAATGTTGGATGGTGAACCACCGAATATATCTGTAAAAACTATGACCCCCTTCCCTCTGTTGGCTCTTCTGATACAGGATTGAAGACCATTCCTTGACTTGTCAACATCATTGAACCACCCGATTGAAAGAACCTCAATGGGAGGGGTATATCCGAGGATTGCAGATAAAACATCGAGAAGTTCCTTTGCAAGAGTTCCATGAGAAACAATAACTCCTCCGATCATTTTATTCCTTTCCTGTCAATTTATATTTACTCCTTTCTAATGTCTCTATGGTAAATATAAGTATTATACCCGAGTTTATTCAGGAAATTACCTAAAATTTCGGCGACTATTACTGAGCGATGCTTCCCACCAGTGCACCCAAGGGAAATTGTAAGATGCCTTTTCCCTTCTTTAATATATTTGGGGATTAAATAACTTATAAATTCCTCAAGCTTTTTCAAATAGTCTTTAGTCTCATCAAAGGAGAGAACGAAGTCCCGAACCTTTTTGTTTTTTCCTGATAAATTCTTTAGCTCTTCTTTATAAAATGGATTTGGGAGAAATCTAAGGTCAAGGACAAGATCTGAGTCGGAAGGGATACCCCATTTATAACCGAAAGAAATTATGGAAATAGATATACTTTTTTCCTCGCCGATCAACTTTGCCCTTGTCAGCTCCTTAAGCTCAGGAACAGATAGATGGGATGTATCGATTATCTCATCCGCGAGATCCCTTATAGGGCTGAGAAGCAGTCTTTCCTTCTCAATACATTCTTTTAAGGGAAGGGAAGAGAAAAGAGGATGAGGTCTTCTCGCCTCCTTAAATCTTTTTAGAAGAATCTCATCACTCGCTTCAAGAAAAAGTAGCATAATATCATCCCTCTTCTTTTTAAGTTTTTTGTAAATTACTGGAAAATTTGATGTAAAATCCCTTCCTCTTATATCAACAACAAGGACAGCGGGCGGAGCGGATTCCTGTTTGTCGTAAAGTTCAACAAATTTGGGAATGAGTTCAGAGGGAATATTATCAACTCTGTAAAATCCGGAATCCTCAAAATAAAGACTGATAATTGTCTTTCCTGAACCTGAGAGTCCAGTAATTATATAATATTTTTTTACCCTATTTTTTTGTTTTCCCATCTTTCAAATACTTTCTTTCAATTTTTTGTACGAGCTCCTTCGTCACATTTTTTCCCTCTTTTCTCATAAGAAACTGTTTGACAGCGACTTCAATTAAAATTGCCGTGTTCCTTCCACTCGCTACAGGTATCCTGACCAAAGGGAACTTTTCTCCGGCAATTTCGTACCACTCCTCTTCCAACCTTAACCTATCCCCTTCTTTTCCATCCCATTTAGAGAGATCGATTACCAGTTCAATTTTTTTCTCATCGGTGACGGAGGAGACACCGAAGATTTCTTTTATGTTTATTATTCCCAATCCTCTCACTTCCATTAGATTCTTGGTTATAGCGGGTGAGGAGCCTACAATCTCATTTTTTCCGAACCTTCTAATTTCCACAACATCATCGGATACAAGCCTGTGCCCCCTTGATATTAGATCAAGGGCACTTTCACTTTTTCCAAGCCCGCTTTCCCCTGTTATTAGAACACCAACTCCGAAAATATCCATTAATACCCCTGGAATCTTGCCCTCTTTTCTTTTATTTACCACCACTTCCTGAAAATTCCTCCTCTTTAATTACTTCCAGGATTTCCTGTTCATTTTTTGTGCTGAGGATTCTCTTTGCAAGGGAAAGACCTTTTTTCGCAAGATGGGCAATGAGGGCAAGAACCTGAAGATGTTTTGTCGGCTGATTCTCAGGAGTAATTAAAAAGAAAAAGATATAAGTTGGTTTCTTATTTGTTGAATTGAAGTCGACCCCTTCCCTCGAAACAGCTAAGGCTATCAGAGGCTCTTCGAGACTTCTACTTTTGCAATGTGGGATTGCAATTCCATCGGCAACAGCTGTAGTAGCTTGATCCTCCCTTTCTATTAATTTCTGGATAAGTTCCTTTTCATTGTTGATTAAATCTTTTCTCTTTAAAAACTGAACAACTTCCTTTATTATCTCATCTCTACTCTTAGCTTTTGTCTCTTTAATTATCAGTTCCTTTTTAATTAAATTACCAAGTCTCACTTTTTTCTCAAAAATTAGTCTCTATAAGGGAAATTGTGCCATCATTTCTTTTAAAAAGAACAGCCACTTTTTTAGAGTCAATGTTTCTGAAAACAAGTATTTCTTTCTTGCTGGAATTGAATAATTTTACAGCCTCTTCCAGGGAAATCGGTTTTGGAAAATAATCATTACTTCTTGTTAGCATTGCTTCAACTTCAACAGGAACAAACTCTACAGGAGAGGGAAGTTCTGCTCTTCTTTTCTTTTTAATTACCTTCTCTTTTCCTTTTTTTATCTGTTTTTCAACTATATCGAAGGCTCTCCTCAGAGATACAGGCATCGAATTGCTTTTTTCTGAGGCAATAAAAGAGGATTTCCTGTCCTTTATATTTAGTTCCACAATGTGATTGTGCCTTTCCATGGTCATTGTAACTGTTGCTTCAATAATGTCCCCTTCTATTTTCCTCAATTTTTCCAACCTCTTCACTGCAAAATCCTTTAAGCTTTGAGGAATCTCAAAATTTCTTCCTGTAAAATTTATCTTCATGATTTCACTCCTAACAGATTTATTCTTTTTCTCATAGAGGCAGAAAGAATTCCAAGTTCTTCTCTATATTTTGCTACAGTCCTCCTTGCAATCTTCACTCCCTCCTTTTGGAGGATTTCAAGGATCTGACTGTCAGATAGAGGATTATTTTTGTCCTCTGATTCTATCAATTCTTTTATTCTATTTTTTAAATAAACAGAAGAAATCTTATCCCCGCTCTCTGTATCTATGGCGCTGTGGAAAAAGAATCTAAGAGGGAAAAGTCCGAATTCCGTTGCAATACTTTTGTTGGCAATTGCTCTGCTTACTGTTGATTCATCAACTCCTATCTTATCCGCAACATCTTTCAACTTCATTGGCTTAATAAAATCAACCCCCCTCTCAAGAAATTCCTTCTGGCGCTCTACTATTGCTTCTGCCACTTTATAAATTGTCTTATTCCTCATATCGAGACTCTTTATGAACAATTCAGCGTTTCTCTTTTTTTCCTTCAGAAATTTCTTTGTTTCATTATCTAAATTAGGTTGTTTTAAAAGTTTCAGATAGTAGCGATTTACTCTCAAACGGGGAATCCCCTCATCATTCAGAAGGAGAGTATAACCTTTATCTGTCTTATTTACAATTATATCAGCATTGGGGTACTCGACATTTTCAAGATGGAATCCGTAAAGGGGGAAAGGTCTTAGCCTCCTTAACTTTTGGAGGTTTTCTTTAAGCTCCTCAATACTGATTCCTACTTCTTTTATCTTTTTAAATGAGTCTGAGCTTTTAAGAATTTCTGCACATTTATTAATGAAATTTTGCAAGGAAGGGTCAGATGAAAGCTTTGTTTCAATCTGGTAGGAAAGAAATTCCTCAAAGTTCATTGCGCCCACACCTTCGGGATCAAAGTCTTTCATTAACTTCTTTCTTATTCTCTCAATTTTTGCTAAATCAATCCCTTCTCTTCTTGCAATTTCTTCAAGAGATGTTATGAGGAAACCCCTTTCGTCGAGATTGTCAATGATTACCTCGGCAATTTCCCTGTCCTCCTCATCGAGATTTACCTTCTGACATTGATCATAAAGATAATCTCTCAGGTTCTCGTCTTTTTTCAAATTCTCAAAGGGATCTACTATATCATCCGAATCTGAAGACTCTCCAAAAAGTTCATTAACACTCAATTCAGAAAGAATTTTGTCCAGCTCTTCATCTGTTACACTTTCATCTTCCTCTGATGTGACTTCTTCAACATCCTCCTCGCCCTCTGCAAGAGGACCAAGACTAAGGGAAATCAAATCGGTCAATTCCATTCCAGAATATAGATCCATGAATTTTCTTTCTTCTGCTTCAAGGAGAGGATTTGTGGATAGCTCCTGCTCTATCAATTCCTTTATTTGGGTTGATGGGGCAGTGAGAAGTTTTAGATATGTGCCTAAATGGGGTGATAAGAATATTTTTTGAATAACACTTACTAAAATTCCTGAGCGAGTTCTTTTCATATCTAAATCTCTACCTTTTCTCCTAAGTAACCCTTTCTCACCTCAGGGTCTGAGGCAAGCATTGCAGGAGTTCCTTCTTTAAGAATAGCTCCATCTTTTATAATATATGCTTTGTCGGTAATTTTCAAGGTTTCCCTAACATTATGGTCAGTTATTAGAATCCCTATCCCCTTCTCCTTGAGACCTATAATTATTTTCTGAAAATCTGAGACAGCAATAGGGTCAATACCTGTAAATGGTTCATCAAGGAGAAGGAACTTTGGCTCAAGTATAAGAGCCCTTGCCACTTCAACTCTTCTCCTTTCCCCTCCTGACAGGAGAACTCCTTTAACATTCCTGAGATTTTCAATAGAAAATGCCTTTAAAATAGCATCTACCCTCCTCTTCTTTTCCGATAGAGTGCCCCTCATACTTTCTATTACAGAGAAAAGATTGCCTTCCACAGTTAATCCACGAAATATACTCGATTCCTGCGGTAGAAAACCAATTCCTTTCTGGGCTCTCTGATACATTGGAAGAAAGGTTATGTTCTCCCCATCCAGCTCAATCCTTCCATTGTCGGGTTGGATAAGGCCGAGGATCATTGAGAATGTAGTTGTCTTGCCGGCTCCATTGGGTCCGAGTAGTCCGACAATTTCCCCGGTCCTAACCTCCATAGAGACTTCATTAACAACCTTTCTCATTCCAAAGGATTTTGTAAGGTTGAAAGCTGAAAGAATCATTATCCATTTTCCTTTATTTCAACTTCTGAAATATTCCCTTCAATTTTTACTTCCTTAGTTTCAAGATCTATGAGAATTTTCCTTCCTCTCATCTTACCTCTTTTTTCATCCTTTATAGAAGGATTCCCATCAAAAATTGCCTTTTTATTCTTTAAATCAAGATAAAATTTATCACCCTCTCCCTCTATCTCTTTAGAGCTGAATTCAACACCTGATTCTCCTTCAATGAAATTTAATTCACCCTCTTTATCGAATCCGATTTTGATTAAACCCCCCTTTATGGAATACTCCTTTGTGCTCAATTTTGAGTTCCCAGATAGAACCATGAGATTCTTTTCCTTTGAGTATTTAGCCGAATTGCAGATTCCTGAAATTGTTTCATCTTTTGACAGAAAAAGGAATTGTGTTTGTTTATTTGTTGAGAAGGATTCTTTTTTCCTTTCAAAAAGCAAATCCTGACTTTTCAGGAACTGCTCTCCCTGTTCAAGGGATGCATTCCCCTTAAGATTTATTATCTCTTCGTTTTCATCCCAGAAGATCGATTCTCCTCTTGCAAAAATTTTTCTTTCGTTTTTGAAAAAGGGAACAGATGCAGAAAAGACCTTTTGTCCCAGGAAGGCTCTTACATTCCCTGTTCCTTTCATTATTTTCTTTTCTGAGTCGTATTCAATTCTATCTGCAAAAACCATCTCCTCATTCCTTTTCACAGATGGCCTCTTCCTTTCAAGAAGAATTATATTCTTGTTTTTTGAAAAATTTCCGCATTCAAAACTTACATTTCCTTGATATTTTACCTCTCCTTCTCCTTTGATGATTTCCCACTCTTTGCGCTCCTCATTAGGTTTTCCATAAGTGTTTTTTGCTTCCATCCTCAGGTCTGAGTCGATAAAGAAAAAATTCCCTTCCGCCTTTGCCTCCTTCAGCCCCTTTCCTCTTTCATAAACAATATTTATGAGCTGAGCACCCAGGCTTCCTATTTCTCCTTTGATTTTTGCAGGAAACTCAAGTTTGCATCTATTTTCAACTTTAATGTTAAAATGATTTTCCTCTCTTTTGACTTCAAAGCGTTCGCATCTTAGAACTTTGTTCCCTTCTCTTCCAAGAATTTCTGCAACTCCTTTGCCTTCTTCTTTTCCAGAATAAATAATTTCTGGATTTCCATCCCCTATGAAATAAACAATTTTACCTTCAGAAAAGATGAAATATACCTTTTCAGATTTTAAATCATATTTCTCACTTTTTATTAAACAGTTTCCCTCCATAAGGATTGAATTTTCATTGTAGGAAAGAGTTGTTTTATCTGCAGATAGATTAAAATTTTCTTCCTTTTTAAAATCTCCTTTAAAATTGTGAGCGGTAATTGTTTTTTTATTTAAATCATAAATGAAATTATCAGCTTCCCCATTCCCATATTTATGCTCAAATTTTGAAGGGGAGTAACTTTTTATTGTCCCTTCTAAAGTATAAATTAACTCCTTAGATTTAATCTTTAAATCTTCAACTGAAACTTCTGAATTGTTAATTGCAACAAAAGTCATATCCTTTTCATAGATACCACTGTCTCCTTTAACAACTATATCCTTTCCTTCAGCTTTCCCGAATATTTTTATCTTTATATCTCCATTGAGATGGAATCTTCCCAATTTGTCAGGATAATGTCTCTTGGCATATAATTCGAAAATTTCCTTTTTGCCATCTGTCTGAACGAGATGAAGCTCGCTCTGTCCCTCTGATAAAGTAGTATCTTCTTTTACATTTATCTTTGTCTTTTTTGAGAATAGTATTAAAATTACAATAAAAGATGTAAGAAGGATGGAAAGAGCTATAAGCTTCCTAATTTTATCCCGTTTCATTTTTAAAATCTATTATGTTTAAAAGTGGGAATGCTTCGCCAATGAAATTCTCTCTTTCAACATGGTATGCTATGGAAAGATTATTCCCTTCTTTCAGAAAATCCAGATTCAGCTCTTTCTCATTATAATCCCATATAACACCCCTTGCCACGACTCCATTTTGAGAAAAACTGAGCTGTATTTTATTTTCCTTTACGAACTCAGGAGTTCTTTCAATCCTTACATTCTTAGATGCAAATACCGGTCTCGGATTTCCTATACCAAAAGGTGGAAACTCGTCCTCTAAGATGTCAAGGAATCTTTTATCAATTTCATTGAGAGAAATAAATGAATCAATTTTTATCGTTCTTGCAAAATCCTCTTCAGTAAGAACTTTTTCAGCATAGCTCTCAAGACGGGACTTCAACTCATCAATTTTATCTCTTCTTATGACAAAGCCGGAGGCTATTTTATGCCCTCCCCAACTTTCAAAAAGTTCAGCTACTGTGCCTAAAGCAGACGCAAGATGGAAGGATTCTATTGATCTTCCTGAACCATAGCCCATTTCATCTTCAACAGAAATGAGTAAGGAAGGTCTTCTGAATTTCTCAACAAGTTTAGAAGCAACAACACCAATCACACCTCTATGCCATCCTTCTTTGAAAAGGAGAAGGATCTTGGGAATTTTTTCCTTTGGAATAAGAGAGAGGGATTCTCTGAGTATCTCTTCCTCTATTTTCTGTCTTTCAACATTAAGTGCATCAAGTTCTTCAGCAAGCTTTCTACATTTATCAGGATCCTCTGATATAAATAGCTCCACTGCCCTCGAAGCAGATGATAGTCTTCCAGAGGCATTAAGTCTTGGGCCCACTCTGAAGGAAATGTCACTTGCAGAAACCTTTTTTTCTAAAAGACCACTTATCTCAAGAAGAGACCTTAAACCCCTGTTCAAAGGATTTTTTAATTCCTCAAGGCCAATCTTTACAAATACTCTGTTTTCTCCTCTTATTTCTGCAAGGTCCGCAATGGTCCCTATTGCAACAAGCATCAGATACCGGGGTATAAACTTTTCCTTTTTGATTTTCTCAAGAATTGCCTGGACGAGTTTAAAGGCAACTCCAACTCCAGCAAGTCCTTTAAAGGGATAGGAGCAATCATTTCTGAGGGGGTTCAGAACAGCAAATGCAGATGGTATTCCTGAAGGGTCAGGAAGGTGATGATCTGTAACTATTACATCAATTCCTTTCATCTTTGCGAACTCAACAAAATCAAATCCCTTTACACCCGTGTCAACAGTAATTACGAGCCTTGCACCCGTCTCCTCCACTTTTTCAGCATGCTCTCTTTTAATTCCATAACCCTCTTTAATTCTTTCAGGTATATAAAAATCAACATTCCCTCCCAGTGATGAGATCAACTTCAAGAGAATCACTGTTCCTGTGATTCCATCAACATCATAGTCTCCAAATATAAGAATCTTCTCCTTCCTTTCAATTGCTTTGAAGACTCTCTCCACAGCTTTTTCCATATCTAAAAGAAGATTGGGGTGGTAAAGGTCCATTATTGAAGGGTGCAAAAAACTTTTTATTTGCTCTGCATTTTTCAGACCTCTTCTCAAAAGTGATAGAAACAATGGGTCTGGAATGTTAAGGTTTTTAAAAGATTCATCCAAAAGATATTCCTTATCATCGAAAATCCACTTTATATTTCCCATAAAAATCCTTTAAAGAAAAGAATAGCATAGAGGTTCAGGAACATCAATATTATTTTAGGCGAAAAATGTAAGGGCGAGAAAAGTTCTGGTCTTGACCCAGAATTTACGGCTACAGCATACAGATAGTTAAAAAAATATCTCTTTGCCTGAGAAAGCTGTCAGCAGGGAGCTTTCAGTTTTAAAATTTATATCCAATTTTTCTAAGAAATTCCTTTCTTTTCTTTATATCCTCCTCACTTTCAATACCCTTTGTCTTTAAACCATCAATTACTCCAAGGATTCCTCTCCCGCTCTCTGTCTCTGCAATTATTACCTCTACGGGATTTGCAGTGGCGCAGAAGATTCTACAAACCTCCGGCACATTCTTTATAGCGTTTAGAATATTTATTGGATAGCCATTTTCCATAAAGATTATAAAAGAATGTCCTGCTGAAAGATTAAGAGCATTCCTCTTTGCAATTTCAATAAGTTTATCATCAGTTCCAGAGTAACGAACAAGAGCTGGACCAGATGACTCGCAAAAAGCAAGACCGAATTTGAGGTGGGGAGCAGTTGTAACAATTGTCTCATGAATATCCTCTACAGTCTTTATGAAATGAGCCTGTCCTAAAATAAAATTCATGTCGTCGGGCTTTTCAATCTTAACAATTTTAATTTCCATACTTACCTCCTGAAAAATTTAAAATTAGAAAGAGTGAAAAGTAGAGATTTAATATCTTACGAGAATCGACTTTTAAATTTTGCATTTTGACTTACCTTTTTAATATTTACTAAGCTTGCTCAATGATGTCAAGTTTTCCGCTCTATCTGGTTAAGAGATATAAAACGAAAAGCATTTTTGAATTTTCACCTGATAACGATAATTAATGCTTTTCCTTTTTGTCTTTATTTGTAAGTTCTGCTTTTTTTCTACTTTAATTGACAGTTTCTTCATTTTCTGATAAAAATAAAATCAAATGATTAAAAAGATAATTGAAGGAATCATTGGAACAAAAAATGAAAGAGAGTTAAAGAAACTTCAGCCCGTTGTAAACGCAATAAATGAGCTTGAACCAAGGATATCCAAACTATCAGATGCTGAGCTGAAGGTAAAAACTACTGAATTCAAAGAAAAACTTGCCCGGGGAGCAACTCTTGATGACCTTCTGATTGAAGCCTTTGCTGTAGTCAGGGAAACTGCAAAAAGAACCCTTGGAATGAGGCATTTTGATGTTCAGCTGATGGGAGGGATTGTACTCCACCACGGGAAAATAGCTGAGATGAAGACAGGTGAAGGGAAGACCCTTGTTGCAACCCTTCCTGCCTATCTAAATGCTCTTACAGGAGAGGGGGTCCACATTGTAACAGTCAATGACTATCTTGCAAGAAGGGATACAGAGTGGATGGGTCCGATATACAGATTCCTCGGTCTCACTGTTGGAACAATACAGCATGGAATGTCTGATGAGGAGAGGAAAGGAGCTTACCTTTGCGATATAACCTATGGGACAAACAACGAATTTGGATTCGATTATCTTCGAGATAATATGAAATTCAGGCTTGAGGATATAGTCCAGAGAGGGCACAATTACGCCATAGTAGATGAGGTGGATTCAATATTGATTGATGAAGCAAGAACTCCTCTTATAATTTCAGGTCCTTCGGAGGAAAGCACCTCAATTTATTATCAGATTGATGACCTTGTAAGAAGGATGAAAAAGGATGATGATTACCAGATAGATGAAAAAGCGAAAACAGCAGTTCTAACCGAGAAAGGGGTTGAAAAAGCTGAAAAATATCTCGGTGCATCCAATCTTTTTGATCTTTCCAATCAACATCTTGTTCATCATATTTATCAGGCTTTAAAAGCACATAATTTCTTCAAGAGAGATGTGGATTATCTGGTAAAAGATGGGAAAGTAATAATTGTTGATGAGTTCACAGGAAGGTTGATGCCTGGAAGGAGATGGTCTGATGGACTTCATCAGTCAATAGAAGCAAAGGAAAGGGTAAGGATTGAGCAGGAATATCAAACTCTTGCAACAATTACATTCCAGAACTTTTTTAAACTCTATAAAAAACTTGCAGGAATGACAGGAACCGCAGAAACTGAGTCAGCAGAATTTACAGAGGTTTACGGTCTTGATGTGGTTGTAATCCCCACAAACAGACCTTTGATAAGATATGAATACCCTGATGTGATTTACAGGACAGAAAAAGAAAAATGGAAGGCTGTTGTAGATGAAATTAAAAAGGAGCATCAAAAAGGAAGGCCCGTACTTGTTGGAACAGTTTCAATCGAAAAATCAGAGAGACTCTCTTCAATGCTTAAAAAGGAAGGTATAAAGCATGTTGTTTTGAATGCAAAATATCATGAAAAGGAAGCAGAAATTGTGGCTCAGGCTGGAAGGCTTGGGGCTGTCACAATTGCGACCAATATGGCGGGAAGAGGAACCGATATCCTCCTGGGTGGCAATCCTGAATTTTTAGCGAAGGAAGAAATGAGAAAAAGGGGTTACAATCCTCATACCAACTGGGATGAGAATCTTTACAAGGAGATTCTTGAGAAGATGAAGGCTCAGGTGAAGGAGGAACATAAAAAAGTTGTTGAGCTTCAGGGACTTTACATAATGGGAACAGAGAGGCATGAGGCAAGGAGAATAGACAATCAGTTGAGGGGGAGGGCAGGAAGGCAGGGAGATCCGGGAGCATCCATGTTCTTCCTCTCCCTGGAAGATGATTTAATGAGAATTTTTGGCTCCGATAGACTTTCTGGATTAATGAGAACTCTTGGAATGGAGGAGGGTGTTCCCATTCAGCACAAATGGGTTTCAAGGGCAATTGAGAGAGCCCAGAAGCAAGTGGAAGCTCACAACTTCTCAATAAGAAAGCACCTCCTTGAGTATGATGATGTTATGAATAAACAGAGAACAGTAATTTACACCATGAGAAGGGAGATTCTTGAAAAGAAGGACATGAAGGATTGGATTCAGGAAAAGACCAAGGTTCTTCTGGACTGGCATCTTGAAAGGTATTGCAATTCAAAGAGGAGCTCTGAAGATTGGGATATAGAAGGCTTAAAAAAAGCAATCTTTTATCAGTTCTCCTTTGATATATCCCAGATAAATGGAGATTTCTCAGAAATGAACTTTGAAGAGTTAAGGGAAACTCTTTATGAAAAATTGAAAGAGATTTATTTTGAGAAGGAGAAAATTTTGGGTGAGGAGAGAATGAGGGAAATAGAAAGGTATGCTCTTCTGCAGGTAATAGATTATCAGTGGAAAGACCATCTTCTTGCCATGGACCATTTGAAGGAAGGAATTGGTTTGAGAGGTTATGGGCAGAGAGACCCTCTCATTGAATACAAAAAGGAAAGTTTTGATATGTTCCAGGATATGATGGATAGAATAGAAGAGGAGACAATAAGAATTCTCTTCCGCTTCCATCCAGTGGCAGAATACGAAGAGTATCAATTCAGACAAACCAGTATCCCCAGCCGTCATGTTATGTCAAGGGGAGAAGGAGAGCATAAGATGCAAAAACCGAGGTTTACGATTCCTGGTAAGAGGAAAAGATGAAACAGAAAGGCAAAAGTCAAAAGGCAAAAGTCAAAATTCCTTTTAACTTTTTACTTTTCCCTTTTAACTTTTCTAAGGAGGAGGCAAATGCTTGAGTTTCCAATAAAAGAAGCTTTGACCTTTGAAGATGTTCTTGTGGAACCTGCAAGGACAAAAATCCTCCCGTCCGAAACCGATGTTTCTACATTTCTAACAAAGAAGATCAGATTGAATATTCCAGTTATAAGCTCCCCTATGGATACAGTCACTGAAAGTAAAATGGCAATAGCCATGGCTCAAATCGGCGGTATCGGTGTAATCCATAGAAATATAAACATAGAGGAACAGGTGGAGGAAGTTGCAAAGGTAAAAAGATATGAGAGTGGTATGATTGTTGATCCGATAACCCTTGGTCCCCATAACAAGATTTACGAAGCTCTTGAAATAATGAAAAAACATAGAATTTCAGGACTTCCAATCACTGAAAATGGAAAACTTGTAGGGATTCTAACCAACAGAGATTTGAGATTTGAAACAAGAACTGACCTCGAAATAAGGGAAGTTATGACAAAGGCAGAGAAGCTTATAACTGCAAGGGTTGGGATTGCAATGGAGAATGCGATTAAAATTCTGCACGAACACAGGATAGAAAAGCTTCCGGTTGTTGATGAGAATTTCAATCTAAAAGGACTTATAACAGTAAAGGACATTTTAAAGAAAATTTCTTATCCCAATGCCACAAAGGACTCAATGGGAAGATTATCTGTTGCAGCTGCAATAGGTATTGGAAAGGAGGCGATTGAAAGAGCAAAGGTTCTTGTTAGTGCAGGAGTTGATGTATTGGTGATTGACACTGCCCATGGGCACTCGGAAAGGGTGATTGAAACAATTAAAAGATTGAAGAAAGAACTTCCAGAAATTGAATTAATTGCAGGGAATATTGCCACTTCAGAAGGAGCAAAGGATCTTATAGAGGCAGGAGTTGATGCTATAAAAGTTGGGGTTGGTCCTGGCTCAATTTGCACCACAAGGGTTGTTACTGGTGTTGGGGTCCCGCAGATCACTGCAATATCTGAAGCCTACAAAGTTGCAAAGAAATATGGAATTTCGGTAATTTCCGATGGAGGAATAAAATATTCGGGCGATATAACAAAAGCTATAGTTGCTGGAGCCCATTCTGTAATGATTGGAAACCTTCTTGCTGGAACCGATGAAAGCCCCGGAGAGATAATTCTCTATCAGGGAAGGTCTTACAAGAGTTACAGGGGGATGGGTTCTATTGGAGCCTTGAAAAAGGGAGCAAGGGACAGGTATGGCATTGAGGGGATGGGAGAAGCCAAAATTGTTCCCGAGGGAATTGAAGGGAGGGTTCCGTATAGGGGACCAGTCAGTAAAATTGTTGAATTACTGGTTGGTGGTTTAAGAGCTGGAATGGGATACGCAGGTTGCAGAACCCTTGAAGAACTAAGGGAAAAGGGAAGATTTATAAAAATAACCAACGCAGGCTTGAGAGAAAGTCATGTTCATGATGTTATCATAACAGAAGAAGCTCCAAATTATAGGATGGACTGAGGTGCGTAAAATCATAGACCAAAGCTCAAGAATTCAATGACTAAGTGAACTTTCTATTCCTGCACTTGTATCTATTCTTCTATCTTTCCCCTTAGTTTCCCATTTAAAATAAGTCCCGTACTTAAATACAAAGAGAGAAGTGAAGAACCTCCATAGCTCAGAAAGGGGAGTGGTATTCCAATAACAGGGAAAAATCCAAGAACCATGGAAACATTAAGCAAAAACTGAAAAAAAATAATGGAAAAAATTAGAAAAACAAAAATTAAAACTCCTCTATCCTCAATGCTTCTCATTATTTTAAAAATTCTCAGGAATAAAATAATGTAGAGGGAAAGAATTATGAAAATTCCAGCAAATCCAAACTCTTCTCCTGCTGATGAGAGTATAAAATCAGTGGATGAAGCAGGAAGGAATCCAGCTTTTGTTTGAGTCCCTTTGAGAAAGCCTGTTCCTGATAGACCTCCCGAGCCAATTGCAATTTTCGACTGAATTAGCTGGTAGCTACTACCTTCAGGGTCAAATTCAGGAAAGAATAAGGTGATTATTCTTGCCCTGTGGTAATCTTTCAGAACATATTCCCACATAAAAAATCCGCCTATTAAAAGGAAAATTATAATGAAGACGATAGTGGAAGTTCTTAATCCACCAATAAAAATGGAAGCAGCCAGTATAGATATGAAAGTAAATGCAGTTCCATAATCAGGCTGTAAAAATATAAAGGAAAGTGGCGGAAAGATAATAAGAGAAATTATCAAAACATTTTTGATTTTTAAGGCTCCTCCCTCAAAGCTTGAGATTACCTTTGCGAGAAGAAGAGCTGTGGTTATCTTAACAAATTCAGAGGGTTGAACAGAAAAATATCCGAAATCTATCCAGCTTTTTGCACCAGCTATTCTTTTTCCAAAAAACAGAAGAAAAAGAAGAGGAAGAATAGAAAGGAGATAAAGAATAGGTGAGTAGAATATCAAAGATTTTATATTTATGAAAATGAGCGATAGAAGAAGTGCGATTGAAAAGCTTGCCCATATTAACTGTTTCTTCCAGAGTTCTCCTTTACCTTGGGATGAAGTATAAATAAGAATAATTCCTATTGTCGTTAAAATTATAACTGTAATAATAAGAACAAAGTCCAAATTCTTTATTTTTTTTATCATTCTACTGTCTTAATTTCTGTTTCTTTAGTAGATGGAACAGGTTTCCCAAAATAATAAAGAAAGATGTTTCTTGCCAATGGGGCAGCTTTCTCGCCCCCTTTTCCTTTGTTTTCAAGTATAACAACAACTATTATTTCAGGATTTTTCAAAGGTGCAAAACCTGCAAACCATGCATGGGGTTTGAGGGAAGCAACTCTTCCTCTGGAGACAACTTCCACAGTTCCAGTTTTCCCGCACACATCCAGACCTTGAATTTGAGTTGCCCTTCCTGTTCCACCATCGTTAACAACTCCCCACATACATTTTTTTAAAATTTCAAAGAACTCCTTTTTTATGCCAGATTCTTTATTTTTTAGCTCCCACTCAATCCTCTGAAATTTTCCTTCCGAATCATAAAACCCATTGAGAAGATGGAGAGGCTTTCTTACTCCACTATTTGCAACAGTTGAAATTAAACTTGCGACTTGAATTGGCGTAAGGAGGACATATCCCTGCCCAATTGAAAGAATAACTGTGTCACCCTGATACCATGGTTCTTTCCTTGCATTTTCTTTCCATTCCGTGTCAGGGATAAGCCCTCTCATTTCCTCTGGAAGGTCTATTTCCGTGAACTCTCCAAGACCCAAGAGATTTGCATATTTTTTAATCTTTTCAGGTCCCAATTTTCTACCGAGAGCGTAAAAATAAACATTGCAAGATTCTACAATTGCTCTGTAAAGACTTGTATGGCCATGCCCACCTCCCTTCCAGCATCTATAAACCTCAGAGCCGACATTTATGTATCCTGGACATAAAATAGTATTTTCTGGTTTTATAATTCCTTCCTGCAATCCAGCGAGAGCAAGAACAATTTTAAAAACAGAACCTGGAGGGTATAGACCCTGAAGAGCTCTGTTCATTAAAGGTTTTTCAGGATTCTGGGAAAGAAGAACCCAGTTTTCGGGTAAAATGGAAGGGGTGAATAGATCAAGACTAAAACTTGGAGAAGAAGCCATTGCAAGAATACCACCCTCTCTTGGATCCATAACCACCACTGCTCCCCTTTCTCCTTTTAACTGTTCTTCTACAAACTTCTGAAGAGAAATATCAAGAGTTAATCTCAAAGAATTACCCACTCTGAAGGGCTTGAAATCTTTCTTTTTAAGAATTTTACCCTTACTGTCAACAATATACTCGATCCAGCCATTATCTCCCCTTAAAAGGGAATCATAGAATCTTTCTGTTCCTGTTTTTCCTATCGTTGAGGTTGGATTAAGATCTCTGTAGATAAAGGTATCGTCTCTCGAAAGAGAACCGACATATCCAAGGACATGAGATGCAATTCCTTCATATGGATAATATCTTACAGGCTCTGCAATTATTGAAAGCTCTGGAAAATCTGTTTTCCTCGCTTCAATAAGAGAAAGCTCCTCAAAACTTATATTTTTTTTAAGAAGGACAGGAATAAACTGGGGTAAACTTCGCTTTCTTTCAATGTCTCTACTAATGAAATTAATGTCAAGGCTGATTATTTTTGATGCTCTTTCAAAGACCTCTTCCTTTTTTCCTATAAACTCTCTTTTTAAGGAAAGACTAAAAATATTTCTGTTATCCGCAATTGTTTTTCCATTTCTATCGAGTATAATCCCTCTTGGCGCAAATATTTCGACTCTTTTTGTTATATTGTTTAAAGAAATCTCTTTATAATAGGAGTGCTTAAGGATTTGAATTCTCAGGAATGCAAGAATGAATAAAAAGAAAACTATTATGACAGATTTCTCTACAAATTTGATTCTACCGAGAATTCTTTCCATTCTCAGTCCTTCTTCGGGATTCTGTTAAAAAGGATGAAAATTGGAGCACCAATAATAGAAGTTATCATAGGTTGAAAAACCAATAATTCGTTGAAAGCTCCCAATGGGTTTTTCAAACCGAAAAATCCCTTGATCGAAATAAGGAGAACCATTTCAAAGGCAATCGAGAAAAAAAGCAAGATAAAATAACTGAAAAAAGAGGAAATTGAAATATAATTTGAAACTTTGTTCACCACAAAAATAAGAAATAGTTTTTTAAGGGCATTTACACCAAAGGGAAGAAAGGAACTTATGTCTTCTAATATTCCCGCTATTGCAGAAATAACAATGGAAGATGGTTTAAGTTTCTTCATTGCAATATAAACAACTGGAATCGAATATAAATTAATGAACTGAAGAAGAAAGGGGTTTATCTGGGAGATTAAGTGATTCAAAGTAAAAGCAATCAATATTCCTGAGATACCAAGAAAAGTTAAGCTCATTTTTTCAAAACCAGAACAATATCGAGAGATTTAAAATTAGTATAAGGTTTCAGACTTACACTTCTTGTTCCACTGCTATAATTTATAACCCCTTCAATCCTGCCTACTTTTAATCCTTCTGGAAAAACTCTGTCAAATCCAGATGTGTAGACCTCCATGCCTTCAATAACCGCAGACTCATCAGTAATATAATTAAGAATACAGAGGGAAGAATTCTCTCCTGAAAGAATTGCAAAGACTCCCTCTTTAATTTTAACACTTGCGGAAAAATCAGAACTGGTAATAAGAATAACCTCACTGGAAGAGGAAGAGGTTCTTAAGACTCGTCCTGCTAAATTAAAATCTCTATCGAGAACAGGGGAATAAATTTTTACTCCATGCTTTTCCCCTTTATTTATAAAAATCCCAGAATGTGGATTTGTTATATCCCATCCTATTGTCTCAGCAACTAAAAATTCAAATTCTGGATTTTCAAAGAAATTCTTAATTTTATTATATTTATGAAGTTCATTTTCAAGGTTTAAAATTTTTGTTTTCAGAGAAAGGTTTATCTTTTCAAGCTCTTCTTTCTCTTTTCTGAGCTCTTTCAATTCCCTGAAATTTTCACTAATACTTTTTGTATTTTCTTTAATGGAATGAAAAAAATTGAAAAAGAATGAATTGAAAGAAGAGGGGGTAGTTTTTAAAAAGGTTGAACCCTTCTGAGTTTGTAAAAATATGACAATAAAAAAGAATAGGCACAGGAATAAAAAGAGAAAATTGGAAAATTTACCATTTACTTCCATAAATAAGATTAACCAATCGCTATCTTTTCTAATAGCGCTCTATTCTCAAGAACTTTACCTGTTCCAATAACTACTGTTGTCAAAGGGTCTTCGGTTAGAAAAACTGGAAGGGATGTTTCCTCCCTTATCTTTTTGTCGAGATTTTTCAGGAGTGCGCCTCCACCAGTCAAGACAATCCCTCTATCCACAACGTCAGCTGCTAGTTCAGGAGGTGTTTTCTCAAGAACACTCCTTATGCATTCTATTATAGTGTCAACAACATCCCTCAATGCCTCCCTTATTTCTGAATCTGTAACAACAATTGTCTTGGGAATCCCATCCTTTAGATCTCTTCCCTTTATCTCCATTGATTTTGGCTCATCAAGAGGGTAAGCTGAACCAATCTCGATCTTTATCATTTCAGCGGTCTTCTCACCAATCAGGAGATTGTATTTCTTTTTTATATATTGAATGATTGCTTCGTCCATCTCATTACCAGCAACTCTTATCGATTGGGATAGGACAATTCCATGGAGGGATATGATTGCAACATCTGATGTTCCTCCACCAATATCCACAATCATATTTCCAGCAGGTTCGTCAATAGGAAGCTCTGCTCCTATAGCAGCGGCCATTGGCTGATATATAAGATGAACCTCAGAAGCCTTTGTCTTCATTGCTGCCTCCTTTACCGCTTTGCTCTCAACCTGTGTAATTTCTGATGGAATTGCAATTGCAATCCTTGGCCTTATTATAGAGTTTCTTCCTCCTCCCTTATTGATAAAGTGTCCAAGCATCTTTTCAGCACATTCAAAATCTGCAATTACACCATCTCTCATCGGTTTAACAGCAACAATATTAGAAGGAGTTTTCCCAAGCATATCCTTTGCTACATTTCCAACTGCCTGAATTTTACCATTGTTTGGATTGATTGCCACAATTGATGGCTCATTCAGAACAATTCCTTTCCCCTTCAGATAAATCAGAGTGTTCGAAGTTCCAAGATCTATTGCAATGTCGGAGGATATTTTGTCAGTCAACCAAGAGAATAGACCCATTTAAGCCTCCACTAAAATTTTGCCCCTGCTCTTCTTGCATAATCAATACCCTACAAGAAAAACTCTCTGTCTCTTTGAAGAGCGGAGACCATTGGGAGAAATTGCTTCTATCTCGATCCATTTTTCTCCAATATCATTAAAGGTTATGGGAACATTAAAATCTCCAGTTATTTCAGGACTAATCTCTTCCTTGTTAACAAACAATCTGCATCCTCTGTCCACTTTTCCTTTGACAATTACTATGTTCCCGCTTAGAATTACTGAGTGTATATCTATTCTTGGTGGAATGCCCTTTTCAGAGGCTTTAGAAAGGGGGAAAGCTCTGACAAAAAATTCAACTGGCTCACTGGGTAGCCCTGATATTTTTCCTTTATAAGAAGTTACCCTTGCGAACCTTCTTCCAGTCCCTATCCTTTCGAGAGGGATCTGATACTCCTTATCTTTTAAAATGATTGAAAACATTGTGCTCAGAAAGTAAGGATCAGGAGAAACCTCCAATTGAAATTGGTCATATCCCCCTAGGTCTTCTATGGAAATATTCAAAGTGCCAAAATACTTTTTCCAATCACCGTAAGCATTGCTGTGTCCGGGAGATAAAAGGACAGGGGGTTTCTCAACCTTCTCTGCTATTAATTTTCCGCTATCTATTATTATCTTCTGAAGTTCTTCAATTTTTTCTTCCCTGCTCCCAAGCCTTAATCTTGCGTCTTTTTTTAAAGAAAGAACAGTAACTTTGCTATCTACCTCAATCAATCCCGAACCTGATGGATAAAGGATAAATCCATCTTTAAAGTGTATTTCAAGTCCATCCCTTCCATTCCTCCATTCGATGCGACCACTTTTTAAATTGATGAAATTGTCTTCGATGGAAATAACAGTGGAGGGATGGCAAATTAAAACCGATGAATTTTTACATAAAATGGTTAAGCCAGAAAAAGGTTTTATATTAATTTCATCTTTTGTTTCAAGAATAAATGGCACTTCCTTAATGGCAAATTCTTGCCCATTTCTTTTCATGCTTATATCACCAAGGAAATCAGCAATTGTGAAGTTTGCAGGATTTTTTATATTTACGGTTATTTCAGGGAAAGAAAGGAAAAAAAATATAAAAACAAGTGCAATTAATATTGCAAGAGTGTAAAGTAAATATTTTCTCACACCATTATTAAAATAAAAAAAAATTTGCAAATTCTTTGTTTCAGATTTTAATTGATGCGTCTCTTATTCATTGTATTCTTCTGGCATAATACCCACAACTTCAACACCAGCCCCCTTGGCTAAGTCTATAATCTTTACAACCTCTCTATAAGGCACTTTCATTGCAGCTCTTATAAATATTGTTTTGTCAGTTCTTGTGGCATATATCTCTCTCAACCTCTGGGGAGCAAGAGTTCTATCAACTGGATCCTTGTTAATCAGAATTGAGAGGTCACTTTTTATAGTGAGGACAACAACTGAGGAAATGTCCATCCCAACTTTACTCCCACCTGGCTCTGGAAGTTTTACATCAATTCCCTTCTGGATTGCAGGAGTTATTACAAAAAATATTATTAGAAGGACAAGAAGAACATCGCACAAAGGGACAACATTTGGGTCTGATTTGAGGCTTTTTGCACCTTTTCCAACATCAATAGCCATAATTGCCTCCTTTCAAAGAATAATATTCTTTCAGAAATTTTAGTATTTGTCAACACCTCCCTACTCCTCATAAATCAGCTTTGTAAGCCATATTTAAATAAATGGAATTAAGGATTCAAAACCTTTATTAAAAAGTCTTGTAGATAAATTGAAATTCTCTTAAAATTATGATTTAATTTTATTTAATTACATTGAAAAAAGAGGTTTAGGAATGAAGAGAACTTTTCAGCCCAATAGAAGAAGGAGGAGAAAAACCCACGGTTTCCGTGTAAGAATGAAAACAAAAGGGGGGAGAGAGGTTCTCAAAAGAAGGAGAAGGAAGGGGAGAAAGGTTCTCACACCCTCATGAAAGAAACTCTTAAAAAAGAAGAAAGAGCCTTAAAAAAAAAGAGATTGTTGAAATTTTAAGAAAAGGGAAAAAAGTGAAAAGTGAAAACATATCAATATTTGCTTTTCCTAATAAAAAGGGATTGAGAAGAATTGTTGTTAATGTATCGTCTAAGATTGGAAAAGCAGTTGTAAGGAACAGGGTAAAAAGAATATACAGGGAGATTTTTAGAAAAAATAAAGAAATCTTTCCTGAAAGTTATGATATAATTGTATCTCCATTGAGAGATGTTAGCAGTTTTTCTAAGGATGTTTTGATAGAGGAACTCTTGAGCAACTTTTCAAAATTGAAAAAAGAAGGTAATTGTTGAATTCATGATAAAGAATCTGGTTCTAATTTTTTTGAAATTTTATAAAATTTTTGTCTCTCCCATTCTTGGCACAAACTGTAGATTTTATCCCACATGCTCCACTTACACATATCAGGCGATCGAAAGACATGGTTTTTTGAAAGGAATTTTTCTTGGATTTAAAAGAATAATAAAGTGTAACCCCTTCCATCCCGGGGGGATTGATGAGGTCCCGGAGTAATGGAAAAGAGAATCATTTTAGCCCTCGCAATTTCTTTTATTATAATATTAATCTATTATCAATTCATTTCTCCGCCCCCTCAACCTCAGGAGATTCAGCCTGAAAAAATCCCGATAGAAAAAAAGGAGATTGATTTAGAAGTTCCTCTAAAAAAACCAGAAATAGAAATACCTCATGAGACAAAGGATATAGAGGAAAAAATAATAAGAATTGAAACTCCTCTTTTCAGGGCGCTCATTTCCAACAAGGGAGGGGTTTTAAAGAGTTTTGTCCTGAAAAGATACAAAGATGAAAATGGAGCTGAACTGGAGCTAATTCCTGAAATCCCTTCAAATAATCCCTTCCCTTTAAGTTTGAAACTAGAAGACCCTCTTTCATTTTTAAACAATTCACTTTTTCTTTCCTCAGAAACAGAAATTAATTTAAGAGAAAATGAAAAGAAAGAATTGGTTTTTAAATATTCATTAGAGAATATGACTGTTGTAAAAAAGTTCATCTTTTCTGGAAACTCTTACCTTTTTGAGCATGAAGTCTTAATTATTAAAGAAGGTAAGCCAGTTGCTCCTTCTGTTTATATTGGACCGAGGGTTGGGAGATTCTCCCCGGAGGAGATGAAGAAAAGAATGGACAAGTTTAACATTGTTTACTGGGATGGGAAAAATCTTGTGCGGAAAGAGGACAAAAAATTTAATTCAGGGGAGCTTTTTAGAGGATTCTTGAAATGGTCTGCTTACGAGACAAATTACTTTGCAATGGTCGCAATTCCCGCTCAAACATCAAGAATAGTGTTTGAAAAAATTGAGGTTCCGAAGGTTGGGCCTTTAAATTATATTGTTGTTTCAAATCCAAGTGCCATCTATGTAGGTCCGAAAGAATTTGGAACTATGAAAGAAACCCTTTTGGGAAAGGAGAAGATTGAGATAGAAAAGGTTGTTAATTTCGGGTGGTTCGGATTCATTGCTCAGTTTCTTCTGATTATCCTTAACTGGCTATATAAAATGATTCCAAATTATGGTGTGGCAATAATTATCCTTACAATAATTTTAAAAATCGTCCTCTTCCCCCTCACATGGACTTCCATGGTTTCAATGGCAAAAATGCAGAAGGTCCAGCCCCGGATTAAAGCTTTGAGGGAAAAATACAAGAAGATGAAAACAGACCCTGAGCAGAGGAAGAAATTCAATATGGAACTAATGAATATTTACAAGGAAGAGGGAATAAATCCTGCAAGCGGATGTCTTCCGATGCTTCTTCAGCTACCTATTCTGTGGGGGTTCTTCAATCTTCTTTCCAGAGCAGTAGAGATAAGGCACAAACCCTTTGTTCTATGGATTAAAGACCTTTCCCTTAAGGATCCTTACTATGTAATACCAATTTTAATGGGAATAACCCAGTTTATAATTCAGAAAATGACCCCAACAGGAGGAGACCCGTCCCAGAGAAAGATTATGCTTCTCATGCCTATCTTCCTTACAATATTCTTTATGAATTTTCCCAGCGGTCTCGTTTTATACTGGCTTGTTCAAAATATTCTTCAAATTGGTCAGCAGTATTTGATGAATAAATATATATATAAAACAGGAAAGGAGCATGGAAAGAGAGTTCAAAGGAAGAAATCTTGAAGAAATTTTAAGGGAAATTAAAAGGTTTTTTGGAGAAAATGAGGAAAGAATAGAATACAGGATAATCCCTGAGAAAACAAGGATGACAGGGAAAGACAGGGAGATAGTTGTTAAAGCGTGGGTGAAACATAACGAGGATGAAAAGAAAATTGCAGAATTAAGTCGGCAGCTTCTTGAAGTCAGTAAACTTGAACTGAATTTTTCCGTAACATCAAAGGGAGATTTTATTGAAATAAACTTCTGGGGGCCTGACAGGGATATCCTTCTTGCAAATAATGGTGAGGCAATTCTTGCTCTTCAGTATCTTTATAACAAGATATTTTCAAAATTTGAAACGAAGATTCTGCTTGAATGCGAAGGATTCAGAAAAAGAAGGGAACAGAAGATTGAGAAAATTGCAAAGGATGCAGTGAATCATGTCCTGAGGAGCGGAATTGAAAGAGTTCTTGAGCCAATGGCTCCATGGGAGAGGAGAATTGTCCATATAATTGTTTCAGACACAGAAAAATTGAAGAGCGAAAGTCTTGGGGATGGATTTTTCAAAAGAGTTAGAATATATCCAGTAAAAGAGTAGAGGGGCGGAATTCAAAAATGCAAAATAGTCTAATGAGAGAAACAATTGTAGCAATATCAACTCCCATAGGAAAAGGAGGGATTGGAATTGTTCGATTGAGCGGAAAAGATTCTCTTTCAATAGCTCTTAAATTTTTTAAGAGTAAAGAGATTAAAGAAATTGAGCCAAGAAGAGTCTATTTGGGATATATTTTAGATGATGAGCTAAATATGAAAATAGAAAATTGTCTTCTCACATATTTCAAAGAACCGAACTCTTACACAGGCGAGGATGTTGTTGAGATTAGCTGTCATAGCAGCATTCCAATTCTTTTAAGAATTGTTGAACTATTTTCAAAAAGTGGCGCTAGGATTGCAAAACCTGGAGAATTTACCAAGAGGGCTTACCTTAATGGGAAGATAGATCTTCTCCAGGCTGAGGCAATCAACGACCTTATAAATGCAAGAACTTTGAGGCAGGCTCTCCTCTCCTATACTCAGCTTGAAGGGAGGTTGTCAAAGAAAATTAATGATTTAAAAGAAAATATCCTTCTTCTAATTTCAAATTTAGAAGCTCTGATTGAATTTCCTGAGGATGAAATAGAGCTTCAAAAAGAAGAAATTTTGAAACCTTTAATGGAAACAATTGAAGAGATAAAAAACTTACTTTCCACATTCAACTATGGAAGAATTTTATCTGAAGGGCTAACAATCTCCATTGTGGGGAAACCTAATGTAGGGAAATCAACTCTATTCAATGCCCTTCTTAATGAGGAAAGAGCTATAGTGAGTCCATATCCAGGAACAACAAGAGATTATATAAGAGAAAGAATAAATTTAGATGGAGTCCCTTTAAACCTTGTAGACACAGCGGGGATCGCTGAAGCAATGAATGAGATTGAAAAGGAAGGGATAAGGAGGACAAAGAGCATTATTGAAAGATCTGATGGGGTAATTGTTATGTTTGACCTTTCAGAAGGGCTTAACGAAGAGGACATCAAGATAATTGAAAAAACAAGGGAACAAAAAGTTATTATTGCATTTAACAAAATGGATCTCTCATCTCGATTGGAAAAGGAGAAGGTTCTTGAAAATTTTCCATCAGCTCCATCTATTTCAATCTCAGCTAAGATGGGGAAAAACATTGATAAATTAATGGGATTGATAAAGGAAAAATTTATTCCCTCAACAGAAGAAAGTGAAGTAATAATGAATCTCAGACAGAAAGAACTCCTTGAAAAGGCTTGCGAGAAACTATCCGAGGCTCTTGAAATGGTTAAGGAGGAGAGGGGAGAAGAGATTATCGTGGAAAAAATAAAAGAAAGTTCGCTCTATCTTTCAGAGCTAACAGGAGAGATAAAAACTGAGGATGTCATGGAAAATATTTTTAGCAGATTCTGCATAGGGAAGTAGTCAAAGCGGAAGAGGAGCAAACTCACAATTGGTTAGTTTGATAGTGCCATCCTTTATTTTTACCACTCCACTTACAATAGCCAGTCTGCTCTCAGGAAATGAAGTTTTTTTTGAGTCTCCTTCTAAGATTTCTGTTTCATCCTCGAAAAGGAAAAATAGAATATCCCTTCCATTTGCTTTTTTTATTCTTGCATCTACAATTCTGACGGGAATTGAAATTCTCTCACCATCTTTTTCAGGAATGTTCTCTATTTTGAGAGAGAATTTTCCTGAAAATCTACCGAGAATCTCCTTCAGATCTTCATTTATCTTCCTTGAAGCTTTTAAGATTTCAATATCTTTTGATGTTCCAAGATAAAAGGAGATCTGGGATGAAAGATGAGCAAGGAAATCAAGGGCACCCACCTCAATCAGAGAAAGGAATTATTCCTTTCCAGGCTACGCCCTCAGGAGAAAATCTTGAAGAGATAAGAAAGGAGAATTTTTCCTCTCCTCCATTATCCTTTTTACAGTGTTCTCTTTGATCCCCTTTATAAATAAAAGCCCTTTCCTGAGAGTATTTCCTTCTGGCTTAAAGCCCTCGTCACTTTTGCAAACATCCGGAGGTAGCACCTTAATACCTTTTCTCTTTGCCTCCTCAATGTATTCCCACAAGGGATAGTAACCACCTCCAGAATTTAGAAGAAATGCAAAAAATTCCAGTGGATGATGGACTTTAAGAAAAGCAGATATGTAGGCTGACCATGCGTAGGAACAGGCGTGGGCTTTATTGAAAGTGTAATAAGAAAAATATTTTAAAATATTCCATATCTCCTCAATTTCTCTTTTTTCAAAATTTTTTTCTCTCCCTTTTTCAGAAAATTTCGATTTTAGTTCCTCCTCTTTCCCTTTTTTAAGTCCTCTCCTCAGAGATTCTGCCTCTTCCCATTCAAATCCAATTTTATGGGCTATTTCCATAATCTGCTCCTCGTAAATTATCAGAGCATTGCTTTCAGGCAGTAACTTCCTCAAAATTGGGTTCACCCCGAACTCTTCTCCATTTTTCATTACAACCATCCCCTTTTTATTCCACTCGCAGTTGGTCCGGGTCTTATTATGCATTTTGGCTTTATTTTTCTCAGAAGATCGACCATGGCAGGACTTTCAATCTGGAAGCAACCAATTGTCTCACCTCTTCCCATTAAATCAAAAGTCTTGCTGTCGTAATAAGGAATCTCTTTAATTTTTAGCCTTTTTATGGTTTCTGATATGGTGGAAAGTCCCCTTACTCCGAGAAGATCAATTTTTATAATTCCGATTTCCTCAACACTCTCTTTGTCCAAATGAGTCATTGGATAACCTTTTGCTGAAATCTCAATGGGAAGGTAAGAAGTGATGGGAGATGGTGTAAAAGTAATCCCTCCTATGTGAAGGGATTTTTGGAAATGAATCCTCTGAAGAAGAAAGGCAAGTTTCCAAACATCTTCTGCTCCGGGAGGCGAAGGAATTTTCTTCAGAATAGAAGGCTCTGCAAAGAAAGGAACTCTCTTTGTCAGATCCCTGCATTCAGAAGGAGAAAGACCGAGAGTTTTTCCTGTGAAATAAATTGCTGAACGAGCCTTAAAATTTTTAAATGATGATATGAAGGAAGACCTTACAGGATATTTTTTAAACACATAATTTAGGACACCATCCCTCCTCCCCGATTCAAAGTCTATGTCAAGATCAGGAGGATCATTCCGTCCACCATTTAAAAACTTTCAAAATATAGACCTGCTTTTATCGGGTCAATATTGGATATTCCAAGGATATAAGCGACAAGGGAAGAAGCTCCTGAACCTCTAAGATTGTATAAAATTCCTTTCTCTCGCGCAAAACTCGTTATTTCATAAGCTAAAAGGAAAAAAGATGAAAACCCCGCTTCTTCAATTGCTTTTAACTCTTTTTCAACCCTTTCCCTATAAGAATTATTCAGATTCATCTCGTCAACTTTTCTCCTTAAAATCTTTCTCAGCTCATCCTCCCCTTCAAGAAAATCAGGAATTATCTCCTTCAACTCAAAATTGCATTTTTCAGCTATCTCATAGGTGCTATTAAAAATTTCATCTTCCAATGCAAATTTTCTGAGGACTGATTTCGGAAGAGGAGAGAAACAACTGAAATTTTTATTTTTGAGTCTTGGAAATGGTATCCCTTTCCTTATTGAAAAAATGAGAGAATAAAGAGCATGATTCTCAAAATAATTTACAGGATTCGCCCAGACAAGGGGTGGACCTGCTCTTTTTAAAATGTCCAGCCATTTTAAATTCCACAATGTTAATCCCATGTAGATATCATCAGAATTTTCAAGGATTGGACTCAAATTGGGAGAAGAAGGAATGTAAATAGCCACCATCCCTTTCTCGTTAAATTCTCTTCCATTTATGAACTTACACAGGTTGTAATAACCTTCTTTTTCTTTAACAAATAGAAGAAATCTCTCCCCATTAAAAGAGATCTCTGCTCCGTATAATGGTTTTAAAATTTTTTTTTAAAAATTCCTTCCTTCACGCACTCAATTTTCAACTTTTCCCAACCCCATATGCCATCAATGTCAGCGATTGGAACACAAGTGAAACCCTTCATTGATTCAAATAGTTCCTTTATAGAAATTCCTCCGACGCTGAAGGATGTCCTCACTCTCAAAGGAATATAACCAATATTTATGTTCGCCTTTTGTTCTCTTTCAGAATAAAATATATAGAATTAAAAATCAAGAGGAAAAGAAAATCAGATTTTTAATAGTAGAGATGTCCAGGAGAATTAATGGTTGGACAGTGGAGAATTCTAAGGGAAGTATCTTCTAATATTTTAAACTAAGGGATAGAATTATCTTAATGGAAAATGAAATAGATGCAAACCTTTCCGATAATCTGATTGTTTCAAAAAAGAGACATAGGTGGTATAATTTAGAACTTATGAGTAAAATAGGAAGAGGAAAAAGTGTATTAATAATTCTGGCTATTGGGTTTATTGTAAATATTTTTCAACTTTTTCATGGAAAATTCCTTAGTAATATCCCTTCCATCCGGGTTATACTTCCCCTTCTTTTAATCTCGATTTTCCTTTCCATCCTTTTCTTTTCAAAAGTTATATCATATCTCAAATCAGTAAGGTTTGGTGTTGCTCTTTTAGCAGTTATTACTGTATCAATTATCATTGGAACCTTCATTGTTCAGGAACAGCCATCTCAATTTTATAGAGAAAAGCTTGGCTCATTCTCCTCTGTGATATTCTTCCTTTCTTTAGATTCCTTATATAAGAGCTGGTGGTTCAACTCGTTCCTTCTTATACTTGCTATATCCCTGATAGTTTGCACAGTAACGAGAAAGAGATTGAACTGGAGGGAACTTGGTTTCTACATGACCCATCTTGGAATTGTTGTAATCCTCCTTGGAGCTCTCCTTGGAGATATCTCGGGAGTAAAAGGCTTTATGGATTTCCACATAGGAGAAAGGAAAGGAAAAGTAAATCTGGTAGAGAAGGGAATGAAGACCTTTAAAACAAAGCCTCTCGGGTTTGATGTGGAGCTTGTGAACTTCTCCCTTGAAGAATATGTTCCTGAATATCGGTTGCTTCTCTGGAAGCTCTCTGAAAAAACTAACAAATTTGGAGCCATTCTTTCTATAAAACCAGAAGATAGGAAAAAAGTTAAGCTATCTCGGAATACAGTTTTTTACATAAAGGAGTATTATCCCGATTTCTACTTTGCTCAGAAAGTTGTTAAGGGTGCGGGAGACAAACTGAATCCCCTTCTAAGAATTTCACTAAAAAGCCAAAATGGAAGGGAAGAAATCTTTCTCAACAATGAAAAAAGAAGTTATTTTTCTCCTGATGGAGAATTTGCAATCCATTTTAGCTGGGAACCTGAGGAAAGTTTAGAGAAAGGAATTTCTTTCACAATTCCCAAATGGAGAAATATCGTGGAAATAAAAATAAACGGGAAAAATTATACTGTTGAAGTTGAGAAGGGAGACACTTTCGAAAAAGATGGATACATATTCAAATTCATTGATTTCCTCCCTCATTTCCTCTATGACACGGAGAAGAAAGAGGCTTTCTCCCTTTCCTCTGAGCCAAAAAATCCTGCTCTCAGAGTTGAAATAACAGGAAAGAATGGAGAATCTCAAAGGGTATGGATTTTTGGAAAAGTTTCTGGATTTGAGAAAGTTTCTCTCTTTGATGATGCCATGGAAATAAAATATAAATTTGAAGAGGGTTCTTCAGGTGCAAAAAGACATTTATTTGTTTATGGTTCCTCCAATACTTTGAAGATTATTGATGAAAAAAACTCCAGGTTGGAAAAATTTGAAAAACCTTATACCTTTCAGATAGATTCAAAATCAATAACCATCGAGGAAATGTTTAAAAATGCTTCTATAATTTCCGAGTATGCATCTAAATCCAATAATCCTGCAAATCCTGCCATTCTCCTTAGAATTGAGGGAGATGAGACGAAGGAGGATCTCCTTCTTGCCAGCAATCCCGAGCCAATCTATCTTGGAGATGGGAATCTTGCCCTCACCTTTGAAAGAAAGATGGAGGAGATTAAAGATTACAGGAGCAAATTGAGATTTTTTGAGAAAGAAAATCCAGTGAAAGAAGTTGAGATTGAGGTTAACAAGCCTTTCAAATACAAAGGTTTTTCTTTTTATCAATCAAATTATGATCCCAAGGATTTAACATATTCAGGAATTGAGGTAGTGAAAGATCCAGGACTTGAATTTGTCTGGCTTGGCTTTATAATGCTTTCCCTTGGAATCCTCCACTCCTTCTTTATCAAGGGAAGGCTCATAAAAATTAAAACTGAAGAATAGGAGAGGAAAGATGATTTCAATAATGTTTTCAAGAATGCCAGTTCTATTCAAACTCTCTTTAATTTTCTACGCAATTTCTTTCCTTGTTTACATATTTTATTTTTTGAGAAGGGAATGGATTCCAAAGATTGTTCCTACAATTTTCTTTTTAATTGCATTCCTTTTCAATCTTTCCCTTTTTATCTCTACATGGATAAGTTATGGTCATCCACCAATAAGAACACTTTATGAGACATTGATTTTCTTCTCTCTGACAGTGGCTTTCCTTTACATTCTCATAGAGCTTCTAACAAGATTAAGATTTATCGGAATATTTGCCTCAGCCTTCTCATTTTTTGCTCTATTTTACGCCATTTTTAAGGCAGACATTGACAAAATAAATCTTCCCGCAGCCCTTCAATCCTTCTGGTTTATTCCCCATGTCATAATTTATTTTATCGCTTACTCCGCTTTATTCATTTCCTTTGTAACTGCCATACTTTATCTGATATTCCCTGAAGTGAAGGAGCTTTCCGAAAACCACTGGCTTGAGCAGAAATATCTCGATTTTGACAATTTCACATACAAGATAATTCAATTCGGATTTATTGCCCTTACCCTTGGACTTTTAATTGGTGGAGTATGGGCAAAAGAAGCATGGGGAGACTACTGGGGATGGGATCCAAAAGAAAACTGGTCACTTATAACATGGCTTATCTATCTGATTTATCTTCATCTCAGATTTATCAAGGGCTGGAGAGGAAAGAAGTCTGCCTATTTTGCAATTCTCGGATTCCTTGCTGTAATAATGACATATCTTGGAGTAAACATCCTTCCCACCGCTGAAAGTAGTTTGCATACCTATCAATAATTTTTAGAACCTTAGAAAGTTTACTTTTTCCTTTGTTTCCTCTGGATTAAATAGGCGCGGATAAGTTCGTCAAGGTCACCATCAAGAACCCTCTGGACATCACCTATTTCAAACTTTGTTCTGTGATCAGTTATTTTTTGATAAGGCTGGAGAACATAGGATCTAATTTGATTTCCCCATGCAATTTCGCCTTTTGATTCCTCAATCTCCTGAATTTTTTCCAGCCTCTTCCTTCTCTCGAGCTCGTAGAGTCTTGACCTGAGAATTTTCATGGCTGTCTCTCTGTTTCTGTGCTGGGAGCGTTCGTTCTGACATGAGACAACCATCCCTGTTGGAATATGAGTTATTCTAACTGCAGAGTCAGTGACATTTACATGCTGACCACCCTTTCCGCTGGAACGGAATGTTTCTATTCTTAAATCCTCAGGTTTAATCTCAATTTCTATATCATCCTCTACCTCAGGATATACAAATACAGCTGAGAAGGAGGTATGTCTTCTTTTGTTGGCATCAAAGGGTGAAATTCTCACAAGCCTGTGAACTCCTGATTCAGCGCTCAGATGCCCGAAAGCATATTTGCCCTCAATTCTTATTGTCACGCTTTTTATCCCTGCCTCATCACCCGGCTGAAAATCAACAACCTCTGTCTTGAAACCTTTGTCATCACAGTATCTCAGATACATCCTCATTAATATCTGAGCCCAATCCTGTGACTCAGTTCCTCCAGCTCCCGGATGAATTGTAAGAATGGCATTTCTTTTGTCATCCTCTTCAAAAAACAATGTCATAATCACAACTTCGTCAAGTTTTTTCTTGAGTTTATTTATGGAATCTTGTAGCTCCTTATGAACTTCCTCCCCTTCCTCCCCAAGATCAATCAAAGCTTCAATATCTTCAGATGCTCTTGTCAACTCCTCAGATAAATCTATGGTTTCCTCAATATCTTTCTTTGTCTTTGCGAGTTCACCAGCTTCCCTTGGCTTTGTCCATATGTCAGGCTCAAGTAGTTTTTTGTTTATTTCTTCAAGATGAGCTCTCTTTTTATCTATTTCAAAGAAAACCTCTAAGTTCTTCCAGTCTTTTTCTAATCTCTTCAAGTTCTTTTTTTGCCTCTCCTAATTCCATTTTTCCTCCATAATGAAAGAATAAATAAAATAGCTGAGATAGTCAAGCAGGCCTGAGAAAAAATATCTCCATATTTTGAATAAAATGTTTTTTCATTTATGGGGTAAATATCTTCAATGGCAAATTCCATCTTCTCTATATCAATTTTCTTAAGAACCCTACCGAATGGATCTACAATTCCACTTACACCTGTGGAGGTTGCTCTCAAAAGATATCTTCTGTTTTCAACACATCTCATAGTAGCTATTGAAAAATGCTGATAGGGAGCATCACTTCTTCCAAACCATCCATCGTTGGAAACTGTAACAAGGAATTGAGCCCCTACTTTTACAAATCTCCTGACAAGGTCGGGAAAGATTATTTCGTAGCAAATAGGAGAACCAAATTTTGTTTTATCCATAGGGTGAAGGACGAGCTCATTACCTGGAGTATAGTCTCCTACTTCCTTTGTTATACTCTCAAAAAATCTAAAAATTTTTTTAAAAGGGACATACTCTCCAAAAGGAACAAGATGGATTTTGTCATAAACAGAAGAAATTGAGTTTGAGGGAGAGATCAGAAAAACAGAGTTGTAAAATTTCCCTTCTCTCAAATCAGTGAAAGCAACCAGAAAAAAGGTATTGTTCCTTCTCGAAAGATCTAAAACTATCTCCTTCCTCGGGTCGTATCGGAAAAGAATCGGGACAGATGTCTCAGGCCAGATTACCAGTTTTGCCCTCAGATTTATGGCTTTCTGACTTATCTCAACATAATCTCTTAATTTCTTCTCCATTAGATTTACATTTCCGATAAGCTCATCGTCCATACTTGTATTCCCTTGAACCACTGCTATTCTTAGAGAATTTTCTTTTTTATAGCCTTTATTCATTACAAAGAAACCGTAAAAAATGCAAAGGATAAAAATTGTTAAAGAAGGGATTAACCCTTTTAAATTTTTTGATTTAATTGAGATTGCAATTGAAGAATTCAGAAAAACAATAATAAAGGAAACACCATATACTCCAGTTATCGACGAAACCTGAATCAGCGGAAGAAAATGGACTTGGGAATAACCCATGAGATTCCAGGGAAAGCCTGTCAGGAGGAATGTAAGTATGTATTCAAGGGAGACCCAGAAAAGAGGGAAAAGGATGAATTCTAATAAGGGGAAGGATTTTCTGACATGATTTATTGATGAAAACATAAGTCCAAATAGAGTGGAGAGAGCGATTAGAAGTATTAGAAAGAAAATTGTAGAGAGGAGTAGGTTGAGATTTCCATAATGGGACATGACCTTCACAAGCCAGTAAAGGGAAATGGTGAAAAAGGAGAAAGCCCATGAAAAACCAATTAAAAAGGGGTATTTTTTTTTCCAGATTAAAATAAAGATTGGTATTGAGAGGGAAAACCAGGCAATCGGAAATAATGAGAACCTTTCAAAAGAAAGATAGGTTAGAACTCCTGAGAGTAGAGGGATGATTAGAAAAAATAAGAAATTTCTCATTTTAAAAAACTAAGATTATAGTCCCAGCATTTTGCCTGGTCATTTCCTCTTACAGGTTTTACCTGCATAAAGCTTCTGATGAATATTGAGCGAAAAATTATCATTTAACTTGGCTACTTTTCGTCTTGCATGTCCTGCCAGTCTCGCTTTTCTCGCTTAAGTCCCCAAAGGCTAAAACTCCTGATTCTTGAGGATGAAATCTATAAAAGATTCCATTTCTACAGTTCCCTGTTTTACTTTCTCCATTGCAAAATCTGCAATTTTCGATTTGACGAGCAAAATATTTTCAGGAGTGTCTTTGCTTGTAGGTATGAAGTCAAAGATAAAAGTGAAAGGGCTTACCTCCCCGGTGCAAATGTAACATCCTTTATTTATTCTAAGATTGCCCTGTAACCCGATATCTTTTAACTCGTCAGGAACTTCGATTTCTTCGCTACAATTGGGGCATACCTTTTTGAAAACTCTTAAGATTAAAATTCCATTTATTACACCCGCTTTAATTGCTGGTATTAACTTTGCTTCCCTTAAAAAGCTTTGAAGCTCATCAAGCCTTTCGAAGGGGGGTTTTACTAAAAGGAATGTTCTTGACGCATGAACAATAGATGATTTTAAGTCTTTCTTATCCTCAAGTTCCATAAATATAATTTCTGGCTGAACTTCTAATGCTCTACTAAAATTTCTTAAAAAGAGATTTGATTCATACTGGATTTGATGAATGAATGGAAGAAAGGAGAGAATTTCTTTCTCAAGAGAGACAATTTTCTTTAATTTGTATTCCTTTCTCAGGAAGAAAAGGAGCTCGTATAAGAATGCCTTCTCAAGCGAGCTCTCTCCTGAAAGGACAAATATAACACCCTTTTTATTTTTAATTAGCTCCTCAATGACTTGAAGGGAGGCTTTGACAGGTTTGATAGCTTCAGTAAATTCAGTAGAAATTAAAGAGGGATCCCAGATTTCAAGACTTAGAATCGACGAGTTCGCACCAGGGAAATTGACTATATTAAGATAAAGATACTTGTTCTTCATGAGAACCTTTGTCCTCCTGGAAAAGGGAGCGGAGAAATCTCTGAAATGGATATTAGCATAGAAGGCTACCTTCTTTATTATGAGATTGTAAGTTGATTCCTGAAGGGATGCTATTCTTTCAATCCCTTTTTCTCCATTTATCCAGACCTCCACACCATCTTCATTTTTAATAAAATCCATCCTTCTTGCTCTTTTCTTAACGGCTTCCGCAATTATAGACCTCAGCCAATCTTCCGCAGGAGAAGATGCTGTTAGAGAACCTATTTTTAAGGGAATTACCCCCCTTCTTTCATCCAGAACAGTAAGAATTTTATCCATGATTTCTACTTCTCCATAGTGTCTGGCAATTGCTTCTTTAATCGGTTTTATTGGGAGATATACAGGTTTTATTTTTGAATCGATTAACTCCTCGATAGCTCTTAGAATCTTGGAGGAAGTATTAAAGGGGACTCCAACAACCACTCTTTCATACTCTTTTCTCAGCGGAACGATTCCGTAAGAGGAGGCGATTTCCTTAGGTATCAGGGGAATTAATGATTTATCAACATGAATTTCACCACCTTCATAAAAGCCCAGCCCGATCTCATCCTCAATAATCTTGAGAAATTGCAAAACATTGAATCTCTTTTCTTCGAATAAAGTTGAAAGAAGGGGAAAGTCCTCTTCCTTAGAATCTTTCAACCACGGAAAGACTCTGTAGAAAGCTTCTAAAAAGCCTTTTTTTAAACTCACCTTCCCTCTTCACTCACAATAAAGTAACTTTCTTTGCCTATCTGTTTTAATTTTCCAAGAACTTCTTTAGCTTCCTCAATTTTTAAGTATGGACCCACTCTAACCCTGTAAACATTTGCCTTATCTTGGGAAGATGGGGGAACGACCTTAACAGTGTAATTCTTCTCCTTGAATTTTTCTGCAAAAGCTTGAGCGGAGGATTCGGATGAAAATGCACCAACCTGAATAAAATAGAATTTTGGACCAGTAATACCCTCCCTGGAAGGAGTCTCTCCCTTTTCCCCCATCTTGAGAACCCCTTTCTCAGGTTCTATCTCCTTTACCACAACTGGCGGAAGTTCTTCCTCTGTGATTTTGGCTGAAGTAACCCTCTGCCTTTTTCCCACTGAAATTCCAAGGACAAAAACCACACTCATCAAAATCACAAGAAGTAAAAGAATTATGAGAATCTGAGAAGATGTAAAAACTACTTCCCTATCAGATCTCCTATCTGCCATGGCGTTAAATTATTCTTTCGTGAAAAGAGCTTTGAGAAATTCTATTGGAACAGGGAATATAATTGTCGAGTTTTTCTCTGTTGCAATCTCTGTCAATGTCTGGAGATAACGGAGCTGAACAGTAATAGGGTTCTTTATCAAAGTATCTGCTGCATCCTTTAACTTCTCGGAAGCCATTAATTCTCCCTCTGCATGTATTACTTTAGCTCTTCTTTCTCTTTCTGCCTCTGCCTGTTTTGCAATTGCTCTCACCATTTCAGCAGGAAGATCCACATGCTTTATTTCAACAGCCTGAACCTTTACACCCCACGGGTCTGTATGCTTATCTATTATCTCCTGAAGTTTTATGTTAAGCTTTTCCCTTTCTGCAAGGAGCTCATCCAGCTCAACCTGTCCAAGGACAGACCTTAAAGTTGTCTGGGAAATCTGAGAAGTTGCGTACAGATAATCGTGCACAGCGGTAACAGCAAGATTTGGGTTAACAACTCGAAAATAGACAACTGCATTGACTTTAACAGAAACATTGTCCCTTGTTATTAAATCCTGGGCGGGAACATCAAGAACAATTGTTCTCAGAGAAACTCTGACCATTTTATCTATGGGTGCGAATACAAGAATCAGTCCAGGGCCCTTAGGTTTTGGTAACAATCTTCCGAGTCTGAAAATTACCCCTCTTTCATACTCTCTCAAAACCTTAACCCAGCTGAAGAGGAGCATTAAAATCACTGCCAAAATTACATACAAAGTAGATGTCATCTTTCCTCCTTTTTATTTTTTAGTTTACTCAGTCTCTTTAATTAACTCAACCTCAAGTTTAAGACCTGTCACCTTTACAACTTTCACTCTTGCTCCCTTGGGAATGTTTGTAGAGGAGTGGGCATCCCAGAGCTCTCCCTGAATAAAAACTTTACCTTTTGGTGAAATATCTGTTATTGCCTCTCCCTCCATTCCTAAAAGCCCTTCTGCTCCTGTTGCGACTTTGTGGGTATGAGCTTTCAGGGAGATATAAAGGAAGAATAAGAAGAGGAGTCCAAAAATTATTGAAACTGGTATAACCACTGAAAGGTCAGGTTTTAAACCTGGTATTGTTGAATTAAATAGCATCATTGATCCAAAAATCATTGATATTATACCTCCAATTCCAAGAATTCCAAATCCCTGAACCTTAACCTCTGCTATAAAAAGCCCTATGGCGAGAAGGATTAAAAGAAGACCAACATAGTTAACAGGAAGGATTTGAAGGGCGAAGAAAGCAAGAAGGAGGGATATTGCTCCAAGAACTCCTGGTAGTATTGCTCCTGGATTGCTCAGTTCAAAATAAAGTCCGAGCAATCCAAGCATCATCAAAATCAAAGCAATGTTGGGATTTGCAACCTCAGAGAGAATTTTCTGCCTCCAGTTCATTTTAATTTCTTCTATGCTTTCTCCTTTCAATTGTAAAACCACCTCTTTCTGGTCAAATCTTTTAATCTTCTTTCCATCGAGATTTTCGATTAATTCATCAATGTCTGAAGCAACAAGTTCAATCAATCCTCCTTTGATGGCATCGGTCTCGCTGTAAGAAAGGCTTCTCAAAACGGCGTCCACAGCCATCGAAGTATTCCTCCCCCTCCTTTCTGCAAGGGATTTGGCAAAAGCTGAAGCATCTTGGGCTGCCTTTTCTTCCATTGTTTTATCAGGTTTTTCTCCTCCAACTGGAATAGAGACAGGATGAGCTGCGCCAATTGATGTTCCCGGTGACATCACTGCTATATCAGCAGAAATTGTTATGAAAAAACCAGCTGATCCAGCTCTTCCTCCCTGAGGGTAAACCCAGACAGCCACAGGAACTTTTGAACTCAAAATCTTCTTTATAATTTCCCTCATTGAAGAGTCGAGTCCTCCAGGTGTATCAAGTTTAATTAAAAACAGAGAAGCATTTGCTCTTTCTGCTTTACTTATGGAATTTATTATGTATTCTGCAGACACAGGATGTATTGCTGTATTAACTTCGATTGTAATTATTGACGAAAATCCTGGGGCTAATAGCCAAAAAAAGAATATAGTTAAAACAATCTTTTTTCTCATTTTCCAGCTTCCTTATTTATTAAATCATCAAATTATATTGTAGTCAAGCGAAGCTTTTAAATAAATCAAGTGATTTGTAGATGTTTGGACATTCTAATTTTTAAAATTTAAGATGCTTTGAATTGTTCTGGGGGAACTTTTCTCATTTTATAAGCGTTTTAATTAATATAAAACGGCGAGAAAAGCGAGACATGCAAGAAAGGTTAAATAAATTACTAATTGAATATTTCGGCTTGCGAATTGGAAGAGGGGAAGCCAAAATTTCTAAAAGCGTTAAACCCGAACAATTTGCAATGAAGTTT
>FMSI01033066.1_pt1 | contig 61580 bp, 32 predicted proteins | sample 1504471 | NCBI WGS metagenome assembly FMSI01 (sample SAMEA4475357, study PRJEB15587) | soil metagenome | biome: Soil; feature: Field | place: India | collected 2015-03-11 | depth 0 m
AATGTACTTCAAGGACAAGACCCCAACCAATCGTTGGGCAGAAGATACGCTTTATCTAACCAACGATGCTGTTCGGGGTAACGCAGTTTATTGGCCGTTTTACACCGGCACACCTCCCCGTGTGACACTCGGCAATAATACAAACGCAACCGGCTTTTTCCTGGCATACTTGGCATCACCAAATGACAAACTGCCAATTAGCCGGTGGACGCCCACAAACTGGACGATCGCGATGTGGGTTAAGCTTGGCGACAATCATCCGTACCAAGATGCCGATCAGCGCATCTGGTGTGAAGGTAACAGGAGCGATAACTTCCCAACACTTAACACAAGTGTGACTGGGCCAGGCGAAATTCGGATCTTTGAACGAGGCCTTTTGGGACAAGGCAACCGAGTAAATAATAACGTGCGCATTTATAATGACGAGCAAACCAACACTTGGACAGGCGGGAACGGTTGGCGCCTTTTAACAATGGTCCAGAGACAGGACGAGGGCCAGACCGGCACAGCGGCGAATCGCTATCTTTTTGTGGATGGTTATCTTGTTGCCGGGCCGGGCACAGGCCAGGCTATCATTGGTAAGCTCGACGGGATAATAAACAACCTGGATAACTTCTCGCTTGGCGGTTGGTACCGGGCAAGTGTGCCTGATGTGGCGTTTTTGACAAATGGAATAATTGACGAAGTTGCCATTTGGGAACGCGCATTAACCACCAACGAGATTTGGTTTTACATGACCAATAGCATTGGAGTCACGTTACCCGGCGCTACACCGCCACTGCGCATCACAAGCTTTAAAGCTGACTTGGCTCTGCAAATGCCGGGCGAAGCAAACGTGTTGCGTTGGCAGGTCAGCCCAGACGTGACAAAGGTTGAAATTGATCAGGGTGTGGGTGATGTAACCGCCAACACAGTAAACGGCGTCGGTAGCGTGAGCATTGCGCCGACTGAGACGCTCACCTATAAATTGACCATCCGGCGCGGGGTAGAAACGAAAACCGAAACAACACTGGTCAAAGTAGTCGGGTATCCGGCGTCTGGCTGGAAGATCATTGACGGGTTCGATCAGTTGGTGCCGAGCCCGTTACTGAACCAGAACAACTGGGAGTCAGTAATCGGCGGTATTTGGGGCGGCACACATGTTCCGATCCGGGTCTGGAGTGCAATTGACGGGAACAAATTTATTAGCCCAGATGGCGCGTTTGGTGCAGATGGCGCCCCGGTGTTAAGCGGCAACTGGCTCAAGCTCAGGTCAATCCCAATCGGGCAGAGCAACACGTTGTTCTTCAGGTTCTACATTGATCCAGCGATTAACCAGTACTACTCAGAGATCCCAGGTTACCCAGTTGTTGACATATTGGTTGGGCTAGCTGACGACAAGGGTGGCGGGTTAAGGGCATCTGCTGAGTATTACTTGAACAACAATGGTCCGAGCATTCGGATACTGCGTGAGAATTACGATCAGGGCGGGCCGATTGATCTGCAGGCAAATTGGGGGCCATGGAACAACCTGGGCGGCACAAATATCTTGGCCGAGATTGCGCCGACCGGTCTGACGGCTGGTGTGGTCTATAACGTGTGGATAGATGCGTTCCGAACCAACGCCGGTGAAAATATCTCATCATTTTACTCGGTCCGTATCCAACAGGAGGGTGGTCCGGTGATCACTTGGTTTACTGATATGCCATCGGATCGGACAGCCGAGGGCGCAGCAGAAAAACCGTTCGACCACGTGTTTATCGCGGCGCGAAACGTCAATCCGCAGTACACGAACATGGTGCGGTTTGACGACTTTTACCTGAGTGAAAGCGGGTATCGGACGGATGTGCCCGTGCCAGCGCGCAGCATGGTAACAGGTAGTCCAACTTTGCCGCCGAACATTCAAATTGCGAGCGTGCGGCGTGTGACTGCTGGGATCGAGCTTCGCTGGAACTCGGTACCGGGTGCCTACTACACTGTCGAACGGCGCAGTGCAGTTGTCGGCGGTGGCTGGCTACCGGTTGCTGTTGGCGTGCCATCAGGCGGCACCACAACAACATGGGTGGATACAAACCCGCCTGCGGGTAGTGCATATTATCGGGTGATATCCCCGTAGTAATGCAGGTTGTTGACGGGCTGGGCGACAGACCGGACGTTTTTGGGCGGTGCTGTCGCCCAGCTTTTTTATCGCGGTTCATCTTGGTACGAACCTGCACATCCAATTTGCATTCGTGACGTTTCTAAAACCTGTCTTCTCCAACTTAAGCAAAATTAGTGCAAGATAGGCGGTTTTTAGGGCCTCGTAGTTTAGCATCGGGCGCGTGTGGAGCCGAGCCATCCGTATATTTCGGTCGTATGCGTCAAGACGTCATTACCAGCACGGCTAAACTGAGCGCGAATGCGCTGTGCGTGGCTGGCAGCGGATTTTTCATTGGCGAGCTCGCATTTTGCGAGACTGGCAAAGGAGCCGCATGTCCGTGTTTCCACAAAATCAGTGGGATGCGAAGTTTTCGCGGTAGAGGTGCATCGCTGACGTGTGCGGGGAACGACCGCATTCTTACTACCCGGGGTGACAGTGTGCAGGCTGTGGAGTCTTCGCAATCCAAGAGTGCATACCCGCTGCATATAATCCCGGAGTCGTGTAATCCAAAAAGTAAATGCAGAGTGCATAATTACGGCCGGGTATGAAGAAATGTTGCACAAAAGCGTTTGCGTTGCTTGGCTTGGCGCGGCTATCTCGGTGTGAACAAACCGGGTTTACGCTGAGCGAGCTGCTTGTGGTGATTGCGATTTCGGCTGCGCTACTTTTGCCGGCGTTGAGGAGCGCTAAGTTTCACATCAAACTTGACCCCACCCGTAATATGGCTTGATTGAACGATTTTGCACTGGGCACGTTCATGTGATATTGTTTTTGGGGTTATGTACTACCGATTTTCCAACCAATCACGAGCTCCAGGACAGGGAGTTCGACAAAAACCGAGCTGTAAAAGTATGCTACGATCGTTTGAAAAACACCGCCCGAGTTCGCAAATTGCCGTTTGTGTAGTTTTGGGTGCGTTGTTTTGTTTGTGCACAAACGGGCGAGCGGCTTTTGTCAAATTTGAGGCTGAATCGGGTGTGCGTGGCAGCGAGGTCGGGACGGGCACGCTTGCTTCAGTCACATACATTTACCCGCTTGTCAATAATCCGACAAACATTCCGGTAACCACGAACCGCGTAGTTACATACACGATTATGTTCCCCGAAGCGGGGACTTATGACTTATACGCCCGGGTGCGCGTCGGGCCGGGTGCATGGGCCGATGACAGCTTCCTGTACGGCAACGGGTTTGGGGTAAAATCACCTACCGATTCAAACCACTGGATAGTTGCAAATAACCTGTGGAATATTGGCTATACTAACCCGACCGATGTAGTAAGTGGTGGCGGTAACATCGGAACAAACGTGTGGAAATGGCTTAACTTATCGGAGTTAGCCGGTGGTATAACATTTACGGTCCCTTCTGGCCAACTCACTCAGACGTTTCAAATCGGAACGCGCGAGGATGGCTTTTGGATTGATGCGTTTGTTTTTGGCACATCGGACTACACTTTTACTGTAGCAGACCTTGATGCAGGTCGTGATGGCACGCCGCCCGGCACGCCGCAGCCTGGCCAGTGCGTTGTTAATTGGACGAACATCTTCCAGCGGATAGATGGGTTCGGGGCGTGCTCGGCCTGGCGCAGTACATGGAGCAGTTGGCAAGCAGAGATGTTTTTTACGACAAACAGCGGGACGGGGTATTCGCGACAAGGGACACCTTTTACATTCAGGGGTGTTGGGTTATCGCTGCTGCGCACGCGCATAACACCTGATGGGGGTACAGTCGAGCAGAGTATAATGCAAATGGCGCAGGCACGTGGGGTTAAGGTGTGGAGCACGCCATGGACGCCACCAACAGCTTTCAAAACGACAAATACACTTAACGGCGGGTACTTCAACGGGACAGTGTCCAATTACCAAGCATATGCAAGCCATTTGGCGCGGTACGTGGCGAATATGAAGCGGCAATACGGGGTGGATATCTATGCGATTTCAGTCCAAAACGAGCCTGACTATGTAACGAGTAGTTGGGAATCATGCGGCTGGACAGATACGCAGATCCGCGACTTCATTCCGTATCTTGCGGCGGCCTTGGCAGCAAGCAATGTGGCTGCAACCAGGATAATGATCCCCGAGAGCATGAATTGGAGGGTTACGCCGTTGTACACTACAGCAATGAACGACCCGAATGTTGCGCCTCTGGTGAGCATTATAGGCAATCACAATTACGTCATGGACAATTTCAATGGTGACCAATCCGTGCCTGCGGCGATTACGAATTACGGTAAGGCACTATGGGAAACGGAAGTGTCACGCGACGCGGGTGAAACCGGGGACATTGTGGACGGTATATACTGGGCTTGGCGCATACACTTGTTTTTAACAGTGGCACAGGTTAACGCGTGGCATTACTGGTGGCTTTGTGGTTACGGCAGCAACAGCGGTGGTTTGTGTGACACGAATGATGTCCCAGCCAAGCGGATGTACACGCTTGGTAACTTTAGCCGGTTTGTACGGCCCGAGTATTATCGGATCGGGGCGACCAGTTCGGCGAACCTGCTTGCAAGCGCATACAAAAACACCAATACGAGCGCATTCGCAATTGTCGTCATAAACACAAACCAGACCACACCAGTGAACTGCACCTTCGTTTTGACAAACTTAAGCGCAAACGTAAACGCTGTTACGCCATGGATCACTTCTGCGACGCTGTCGTTGGCAGACCAAGCGCCGGTGCCAGTTACAAACAGGACGTTCAGCTACACGGTACCTGCGCTAAGCGTTGTGACCTTCACTGGCCAAGCCACGCCGATTAATTCTGCGCCGACCGACATCCTGCTGTCGAACATGGTGATTGGCGAAAATATGCCGTCTGGCACACTGGTGGGTACATTAAGCACGGTTGATCCCGACCCGGGCAACACCTTCACCTACAGCTTGGTTAGCGGGTTAGGCAGCACCGACAACAATGCGTTTGTAATCACGAATAACGTGCTTTACACCGCCACAACCTTTGACCATGAAACCAAGCCAACCGCAAACATTCGTGTCCGGAGCACAGACCAGGGTGGCCTCTGGGTCGAAAAAGTTTTCAACATCACAATTACGAATGTAAATGAGCCACCAACAAATATCACGCTTCCGAATGCGTCAGTACCTGAAAACCAACCTGCGGGCACGGCTGTCGGTGCGTTTGCCACTACAGATCCAGATGCGGGCGATACGTTCGTGTACGCGCTTGTGCCCGGGGCCGGCGCCACAGACAACGCCGCGTTCACAATCACGAACAACGTGCTTTACACTGCTGCCTCGTTCGACTTTGAGGTCAAGCACACTTACAGCATTCGCATTCGGAGTACAGACCAAGGCGGTTTATGGGCTGAAAAAGTGTTTACCATAAATGTGATGAACGTAAACGAACCGCCTACAGACATCACGCTCTCAAACGCAACTATACCGGAAAACCAGCCAGTAGGTACGCTCGTTGGTTTCTTCGGCACGTATGATCCTGACCTTGGCGAAGTATTTACGTACAGCCTTGTAGATGGCACTGGTTCAGAAGGCAACGGCTTGTTCATGGTCACAAGCAACGCGCTCATCACCACAGCTACATTCGATTTTGAATCGAAACAAAGCCTTAACATCCGCGTTCGGAGCACAGACTCAGGCGGGCTGTATATTGAGAAACCGTTCGTCGTTGTGGTAACAGATGTCAATGAGCCACCTGTACTGACGCCTGTCCCAGATTACATAACGCAGGCTGGGGTCACTTTACTTATAACCAATGTTGCGACTGACCCGGATCTACCGCCACAGCAGTTGACTTTCAGCCTACTAGCCGGCCCTCAAAATGCGGAACTCGACACTGCGCTTGGCGTGTTCATGTGGCGTCCGCGGGTCAGCCAAGCTGGGACAACCAACCTGGTTGTGGTGGTTGTAAGCGATGGTGGTACACCGCCTATGAGCGCCACCAACAGTTTCACTATGATCGTCGAGTCACTAAGCCCAGTGCAGATCGCATCTGTGAGTGCTCAAACAAACACAATCCAGCTGGTTGTGACTGGCCCGGCCGGCCCAGATTACAAAGTGTTAACCTCAACGAACTTGGAAACTTGGGTGGAACTGTTCACAACTAATCCTGTTGCGACACCGTTCGAACTTTTGTTGCCGCTTACACCCGAACCTGCGCGGTATTTCAGACTTGAGTTAGGTCCATAGATCAACAAGACAATGCACCAGATGAACTACGGCCCGGTCTTCGCCGTTGCACTCGGCCTAATCGCCTTGGCCTGTAACAACGGATTTGCGGACGCACAACCCCAAACAGCGTTGCCATTTGTCAATCCCGTTTTCGGAAACAATATGGTCTTGCAGCGTGGTAAAACAAACACAATTTGGGGTTGGACCAAGCCTGGCGCTGAAGTGGCTGTGTCAATTGCCGGAAAGACTGTAGTTGGTGTTGCTGGGCAAGATGGCCGATGGGAAATCAGGTTTATGCCGCCTGAGGCAGGCCAGCCTTACACTTTACGCATCTCGGGGCCGCTCACGGTCGAGTTCACGAATGTCGTCGTAGGCGACGTGTGGCTGTGCAGCGGGCAATCGAATATGGAGTTCCCGCTGCGCCGTGCGCGGAATGGCGAGGCGGAAGTGCGCAGTGCATACCACCCGGATATCCGGTTCTTCATCGTGCGCAAAGAGCCGGCTTATGCGCCTGCTGCAGTTACTCAGGGCAAATGGAATGTGTGCACGCCTCAAAGTGTGACAGCGGATGGTGGATTATCAGCAGTGGCATATTATTTTGCTCGGAAAATCCAATCTGAAACCAACGTGCCTATCGGCTTAGTCCAAGCTGCTGTAGGGGGCACACCCGCAGAGACATGGACAAGCGCGGATACGCTAAAGAGGCTTGGCGATTTTGATGCTGCATTGGCCGAGCTTGCACGGCTGCGCACCAGGGGCGGTCCACAGCACGGCAACTACGTCATGCACTGGTACGATGAGTACGATATCGGCACAAAGCAAGGTTGGATGCGTCCTGAGCTTGACGATACGGACTGGAAAACTGTGACTGTCCCGGGCGGGTTCGCTGAGCTGGGCGTGCCGGATACACCGGCGGTGTGCTATTTCCGCAAGACAATTGTATTGCCCGACGCGTTACCTTTCGGCGATGCAACGATCCACCTTGGCATGATCGAGCGGATGGATACTACATACGTCAACGGCCAATGGGTAGGTGCAAGTGCATGGGTTGAAAACCCGCGCAAGTACAATGTTCCCCACCGATTCCTTAAGCCTGGCACAAACATAATCACCGTCCGTGTGTTCAAAACAAAACCTGATGGCGGTTTTTTGTCGAAGCCCGAGCAATTACGGCTTATTTTTGCCGATGCAACGGAGGTTCCGCTTGCCGGACAATGGAAAGGTAAGCTAAGCGTTGATGCCCGGCCACCGCATCCGTTACCGCTCGGGTTTGAAAACTGGCCTGTGATACCGTCTGTGCTGTACAATGGCATGATCGCACCAATTGCACCACTGGCAATCAGCGGTGCAATTTGGTACCAGGGCGAGGCCAACGTCGGCCGCGCCGGGCAATATCGTCGGTTATTGCCCGCAATGATATTGGACTGGCGGCGAGCGTTTAACCAAGGAGACTTCCCATTCTACATTGTGAGTTTGGCATCGTTTCTCCCACGGCGTGACACCCCTGGCGACGATGCCTGGGCTGAGCTGCGCGAAGCACAAGCATATGTGGCGCGTGTCGTACCCAACTGTGGTCTAGCCGTAACAATTGACGTAGGCGATGCTAACGACATCCACCCAATAGACAAAAAAGAAGTCGGCGAACGGCTTGCGCTGTGCGCACTTGCTGGGCATTACCGGCGCAATATTGTGGCCAGTGGACCGACCATCGCATCGGTGGAAAAGTTGCCCGGCGCCTTGAAGCTGAATTTTACCAATACGGCTGGTGGATTGGTCGTTCGCGGCGAAAAACTGGGTGAATTTTCCGTGGCCGGCGAAGACCGGAAGTGGCATTGGGCAGAAGCACGGATCGAGGGCGACGCAGTTATTGTGTCCAGCCAGGCGGTGCCCGAGCCCGTTGCAGCAAGGTACGCCTGGCAGGCTAATCCGCTGGCAACGCTGTTTAACAAGGCCGGTTTGCCTGCGGTGCCTTTCCGAACGGACGATTAATAAAACCCAAGAATTCAAAGTGCAAACAACGAGACTCACCCTTCAAATCTGGGCCTTTGCGTCCGCCGTAGGATTGCTCGTGCCGGGCACAGCCGCGCGTGCCGCTTCGGTGACCGTCGAGGCAGAGTCAGGTGCGCTGGGCACAAATTTTGTGGTCCGTACCGACGGGGCTATTCAATACATCACCTGTATCAACAACAACACCGGTACCAGCCCGGGTATCCCAGGCCGGGTGGTCACGTTCAGTGTCACTTTTCCTGAGGCTGGCGTTTACAAGCTCTACGCACGAGTGCGCGTTAGTTCGGTCGGAGGTGGCGCCAATAACGACAGTATGTTTTACGCGAACGGCTTTGGTGTAAAAGCGCCGGCGGTGAGCAGCGATTGGGTACTATGCAACAACCTTTGGAACGCAGGGTTTTCTGGCCAAAACGACATCGTGACCGGACAAGGGACCGCACAGACCGACGTGTGGAAGTGGATTAACTTTTCGGATTTTACCGGATCAGGAACACCCATCAGCTTCACGGTGCCGGCCGGCAACCTAACTCAAACGTTCCAGATCGGCGGACGCGAAGACGGCTTTGACATAGACAAATTTGTGTTCGGCACCGCGGGCTATACCTTTACCGTAGCCGAGCTTGACGCGGGCGGTCCAGGCACACCGCCCCCGCCACCGCGCCCGCGCGACCTTGTGAACGGCAATCTGATCCAATTAAACGACAATGGCGGTTGGTGCTGGTACCAGGATGAACGCGCTGTTGTTGACGCGGTTAGCAACAAATTGATAGTCGGCTCGGTAGCAAGCGGTGCAGGCACCGGTGGCTCAACCCGCAACGGTGCAATCGAAGCGGTTATTTGCGACCTACAGAGTTTTACATGCACACGATCGGTGCTCAGCACACGATTCGGATGCGACGATCATAATGCACCGGCGTTTCTTGTGCGGCCCGATGGCGGGTACCTCACTATTTACGCAGGACACAATAATGACATGTTCAGTTATTATCGGATTTACGACGGGACAGTTTGGCAGGCTGAGCTTGGCTTTGATTGGAACGCGGCGATCCCGGGTGGATGTGTGAATACAGTTAGCTATTCGAATCCGTATTTTTTGGCGGCGGAAAACCGCACCTATAACTTTGCCAGATGCGACGATTTCCGTAGCCCGCATTTTATGGTCTCCACCAATCATGGGAACACTTGGTCATTTGGCGGGCAGCTCGTTACAGCAGTCACAAACGTGGGTTATAACAGCGGTTATTTCCGATATTCCGGCAACGGCGTTGATCGTATTGACTTCATTTGCACCGAGGCACATCCGCGCGACGTACTCACAAGCATTTATCATGGATACATCAGCAACGGCATGAGTTTCAGGACTGATGGTACTGTGGTTGACACAAACATCTTCGACCAGGTGTGTCCCGTTGCAGCCGACTTTCAATTGGTATTCTCGAATGGGACAGTTATGCCCCCTGGAATGACAAATTACCGCTGTTGGAATTCTGATGTTCAGCGGTACCCAGACGGCACAGTTGCATGCATCATTCATGCACGGATAAACCAGTTTTCCTCGGGCGGGTACCCGGACACGGTGGATCCGAATCATTCATTCTTCTATTGCAGGTACGATGGCACAAACTGGCGCGCGACCTATTTGTGTCAGGCGGGCTACAAGCTCTACCCGGATGAAGCCGACTATGTTGGTTTGGGTTGTGTTGACCCGAGTGACCCAAACACCATCTACATTTCGACCCGGTACGACCCGCGTGCAGTTGTACCGGGCATGACCGATACAAACCCGCCCTACTCTGCCGCACGCGAGATATGGAAAGGTGTAACAACGAATAACGGCCTAAGCTTTACCTGGACGCACATCACAATGGATTCAGTGCATGACAACTGCAGGCCGCACATGCCGGTCTGGAAGCCCAACAACAAGGTGTTGTTATGGTGGCGTGGAAAATACAACTCAGCACAAAGTTACGACACAGTTGTTGTGGGGATTGTGGATAACCGGTCAGACGTAATCAGCCAGATGACATACATTGACGCAACAACCAACAACACATTTTTTGCTATCACAGGTGCACCGCTGGTCACCGGCCCCAGCCAAGGTCAATGGCACGAACGCACTGGTGGAAATGGTGGTTCATTGTTCGCCTCGGCAGACGTCGTGGCTGAAGACGCGCCGGTGCTTAAAACAGTTGTTGCCCTCCCTGAAGCTGGCAAATACGATATTTGGGTCAATTTCTGGGGTAACCCTGCCGCAGGCGCAGACTGGCGTGTCAGGGCTGGTCTTTCGACAAATCGAATGCAAATCTTTCGTCAAATGGCGTGCGCCGAGGTCAGACCAGGTTACCACAACAGCAACATTATCCTCACAAACAACGGCAGTAACTTCCTTTACCAAGCGTACGTGGGCCGCGTTGCAGTTTTAAGCAACACAACTCTTGAAGTGTTTGTTGATGATTACCCGATCCAGACGGGCACGGCAAACACACAAATAGGCAATACCGCTCGGACATGGTACGACGGTGTCAGCTTTGCAAAGGTTGACCAATTACGAATTTTAGACGTTGCCCATGTTTCCACGCCTACCACCGGATTGAAGTTGACGTGGAACTCTACTCCCCCGGAGGCGAGTTTGTTTTCACAACAGTATGCAGTGCAAAGAACAGAGTCACTTGAGCAAGTTAGCTGGACCACAATCGCCACTGATATTGCGTCCGCAGGGTTCACAACAAGCTTTGTGGATACTAATCCGCCACCAACCGCGGCGTTCTACAGGGTGGTTCGCCAGTGACAACTGAACAAACACACGCACACTTCTGACCATATAACAGCTCGGCCTTCGCGGATCTGACCTCAAAGTCGTGCGACAAAACCCGCGCGCCGGCCTGGGCAATGTTGGCATCGGTCTGCTTTAAACAAGACCGGCTAAACACAATCACAACATCCACTCTGGCGAGAGCCAACGTCGATAGTGCGGAGCCGTCTCAAGGTCTCGAGACACGCGCGTACAGCGTGATATGGATCTTTCCACTCGCTGACCTTTGGCAAGCTGAGGTCTGGCTTCCCATCCGGCCCTATGCGCCAAAACCACTCCCCGTGTGCGCGGTCAACGATGTTTTTTTCGATAAAGTCCCAAACCCCGGCTGCTGTCTTTATGTACTTCGATTCACCTGACAGTTGGTATGCGTTAATGAACCCGACCAGCGCTTCGGCTTGCGGCCACCATTCTTTACCACCGTCAACAACCATACCGCCTCTGCCGGCGTACCAAAGACCACAATCCGATGCCATGCCTTCGGCGAGCACCGTCTCTGCCATGCGCAAGGCAAGCGCGCGAACTCTGTCAGGCACGGCCTGTTGTTCGAGCACCTGGGCAGCCTCACACAACAGCCAACTGGCTTCGATGTCATGCCCGAATGTGTAAGCATCAGATCGTACCTGCCAGGCTTCGTTAAAGAAATGATGGAGGTGGTACGTAGCTGGATCCAAAATCCGATTTTCGAACAAATCGAGCAACTCGCGCAACCGAGTCCCAACGCGCCGCTCAGGCCAGATCCGATACAAATTCGTAAGTGCTTCGAGCATGTGCAACTGGCAGTTCATGGATTTTTTTTCTGCCATGTCTTTTTCGCTGAGGCGTGCGTCTGGCCCCGCCTCAGTCCAATCACGATTACACACCTCAATGTACCCGCCATGAACCGGGTCGTGCGCGTATTTTTCAAGCAACTCGAACAATTCGCATGCACGAGTGCGCGCACGGTGCGAACTGAACGCACGCTCGAATTCGGCAAGGGCATATATGCAAAAAGCCTGGCCGTAGGTCTTCTTGGAGCAATCGAGAACGTTACCGGCTCGATCGAGTTGCCAAAATGCACCCCCGTATTTGTTGTCCCAAAATTTGTTCAAGACAATGTCAAAGGCGCGCTCTGCCATCTGCTGATAAACCGGCTTGGGATTGGCGCGATAGACGGCCGAAAACGTCCACAGCAACCGTGCGTTAAGGATCAAGCCCTTTGGCTTTGAATGGTCGGGCAGCAGATCGTTCGAAAGCCAAGCCATCCAACCCCCATGTTCATTGTCCAGTGCCGGGCCACACCAAAATGGTAAGATGTTATAATAAAGTTGGTTGCTGACGCATTCTGGCAGTCTGGCCAGAAAAAGGGGCAGGTTTGTGTTGTGGCTACTGTTTTTGCTCGAATGCATGCTTGATTCCGACGCGCCCGATCTGTGCCGTACCTGAAAACTCGATCCGCAGAAACCGACCAGTGTTCATTAGATTCTTGGTCTCGTAGAGGACCGGCACCCAATAGTTATAATCCCCAGGGCCGGTGTAATAGATGCTTTTGGCAGGAGCGACGCTCGTGTAATTTTTATCGTCTTTCGATATCGCAAACCGCAAATCTGCAGCTTCAGATGGGTGGAACGCGAACACGCGAAAGCTAGAAATCGTGCCATTCACCCGATAAACAAGCGCGTCATTGGCTTTGCCTGCCACACGGTGCGCATCTTCCTTGGCCTGTCTGCAACTATCGGTTTTGATTTCGAGCCGACCAATTGTCTTGTGGACCCTCCGCAGATCAGCCAGTTCGTCCACAAGGGTTGCATGCTTAACTTCGACTGGACCACAAGCCGCTGATGGCGCCGATACACCTGAGCTATTTAGCGCGCGGACACGGTAATACCACCGGCCTCGCCCTGCGGACTCGTCTACAAACAACGGCCGATATTGCACGAAACTTTCGTCAATGTTAGTGCCGACAACCGTCCACGGGCCGTCAGGCGATGGAGCGCGCTCGACAGTGTAAGTGGCTGCGCCGACCGAGCCCTGCCACGTGATACTTGCGACGTCTTTGACAGGCAGCATTTGAGGTGGGAGCGGTACCGGCAGTGGCGGCAAATTCAGCCCCTGTATTCTGTAGGCGTAAGACCGCACCAACCTCATGAGATTCAACTCGTCATAATGCGCGCCAACGGGTGAGCCGGGCCAGTGAAACGCCTTGTACCTGTTCCCACCCGCAGGCTCGCTGTGCCAGTAAAATCCGCCATCGCGATTCCGAAATCGCAAACTCCAGAGCAAGCCTCCCGCAGCACCACTATCAATAACCGCTTTAATCGCTGCCTCCATCTTTGGCGTATCAACAAAACCGAACTCACCCACAATGTAAGGTTTTTTGCCTTTCGCTTTGGCAGCGTTGCGGCGGATAAGCTGGTCAAAAGTTTGTCGAGAACCCGGGTAATGGTGTGTGGTGACTACGTCAATTTCGGGCATCTCAAGCGATTCATCACGTAGCAGCGTCGCATTATAGCCGTCCATTACGAGATGATTGGTGTCGAGCGACTTGATAAATGAGGCAATTTCACGCGTCCAACCCGGTGGCGACTCGAGCTCGTTGCCGGTTTCCCAACACAAAATCGCTTTGTCATCGCAATACCGCGTGCCAGTAAATGTATTTGTCCGCATTAGGACAAACCGAATCGTCTCTTTGAAATCTGCAATGACCTCGGGGTCGTGCCAGAGAGCATCCCTCGGTTTGCCGCGGAACCCGGCATATTCAGCCGTGCCACCCCACCAGCTCCAGTTGTCAACCAGCGGAACAATGAGTCTTATGCCCTGCTCGTTTGCAATTTGCATGACCATGTCTAACACACGAAAGCCTTCCTCGTTAAAGCGCCCCGGGCCAAGCACATGGCACGGTTTTTCGGGCGGATCATTTGTCCGCCGTACCGACAACACATAAATGCGCACCACTTGCCCTCCCATCTGGCGCACCGTTGCAAGCGCGTCTGTTATCTCGAACCGGTCGGGCCACCGAAACGGGTTCAACTCCGTAAAAGGCAGATTGTCTTCGATGTAATGAAGGTTGGGCACGTTCCAAGAGATGAATCGGAGCGGTTTGTCGCCATCGAACAAGAGCCCGTCGCGGGCCGTAACGAAGTTCCGGAAACCATGCCCGATATCAGTATTTACGGCTGCAACTGCAAAAAGTGCGCAAGCCAAGAAGCAGGCCGCCGCCACGAGGCGATGGTTATGCGTAACGCGAGACAATTTGTTGCGGTTAAACGCGTGTGGTTTCATGCATCAGAAAATTGTTGCCCGAAATTATTTTACGGCGGGTAATTTGGAAAACAGCAGCCCAATTCTTTGCCCCTAATCACCCCGAATCATCGTCCACATGCCTCTCGGAGCGTTTGTCGTGCCCGTGCCGACGGTGTCAATTGTCCTGAGCGTTGCAACATGACTGTCATGGAACAGGTAATTAAACCGCTTGCCATGAATACCATATGCAACTGACCCGTAATTCAGTACAGCATTGGCATCGCCGATCTGGACGCAATCGCCTGTAAGCCCGTCCGAAGTCGTTGGGGGTAACTTACTGCCCGGGCCGGCGCAAAATGACGGCCAGTCATTGCCGGCAATGTTTCTGCCGTTAGGTAGTTCGACTAATAAAAATGTGCCTGCTGGGTCTTGCACGTCCTTTGTCCGATAACTGCGCGGTTCCCAATCTGGCAACGACCCGCCGCCAATGTTATAGTAAATGCCAACGCCATATGCTGCCGCCGGCAACCGTGCATTTCTGGATTTGAGCTGCCAGGATGGCCCTGCCCAATTCATCGCATAAGACCTGCGTTGGCCAAAAATTGCGTAGTTGATTGTTATCTCACGACGATCAGCGGGACACTTGAGTGTTCTTGGCACATAGTCACCCTCTGTGATGCCGAGCATCAGGTCGGCGTCGCTGTCGGTTCCACCGATCAGTCGGTGGATGTAATCATCCCATGTCAACTGGTATTGATATGCTCCGGTCGAAAACGCTGCAGGCGGGTACATATCCTCGTGTTCAGTGGCGAATATCTCAAGAGCAAGCCCGAGCTGTTTTAGTTGTGCTGTGCATTGGGCGCGCCATGCGCGCGCCTTGGCAGCTGAAAGTGTGGGAAGCAATAGCGCAGCCAGTATTCCGATAATCGCCACCACAACAAGCAGTTCAATAAGAGTAAATGCGCCGCCGGAGCAGGGCCGCGGGTGGAAAATTGCGAAGTCGTTTGAGGGGAGCCGCCCTCCAACGCGGCCGCGGGCCGAGACTCGGAAAAGCCAATGTGGTACATTGAGCCTATTCATTCACCAGCACAACCTCCATCCGTTTCGGGTTAATGGCAAATTTTTTGCCGCGCGGCGCAGTTGGCATTGTGTGCACATAACCGGCCTGCACAAGCTCATTAAGACTCGCTGGTACACGGCGGTTTTCGAGGCTGTATTTGCGCAATGCTTGGGTTAGAGTCACCAAGGCTGCACTTGGGTCAGATTCAGCAGCATGCGCAGATTGTCCGGTTTGCAAGCTCGATGATGAATCAACCTTTGGCTGGGCGGTGTCGGTTTTCTTCGCGCACCCGATCACCACAAGCAACACAGCACAAAACATTATTGCAAACCGGTTCATCCCCAACCCGTATCTTTGTTACAGTGCTTGTTGGGTTGGTCATGTCCTAAAAACCTATGACACAACCCACTAGGCCATGTCAAGACCGGCTCTCCATTCAAAACGTTGCAAGAAAATTGCATTAGCTGCTGTCTTCCGGGCTTAAACTGCCCCGATTACAGTGGCTCTTTGCAATTACGTTCAAAGGCGTAAGCCCAGTCGAATTCGCTTCACTTTTGCATTGTGGCCGGGGCAAAATCAACACCCGTTTTTGGCGAGAATAAAAATGCGTTGTCACCGAAAATGATGGCGAAACTAACTTGGAAATTCTTGGTTTGCGGCGTAGCGGCTGTTGTAGCCGCGTGCAAAACACAACATACATCTGCAACCGGCCAGACCAACTTCGACGGCGCCACACCGCTTGAATGGTCCGTGCGCATGGCAGACTCAGAAATAGCACGGCGTGGCGATAAACTCGCTTGGAAACCGGTGGGTGGCGCAAAATGGGATTACACAGCCGGCCTGTTCACACTCGCGCTGCTGAAACTGCACGCTTACGTGCCCGAGCGCGGCTACCTCGGTTACGTCGAGCGGACTATAGGCTCGTTCATCGAGCCGAACGGCAACATCAAGAGTTACAAACTTGAGGATTACAACCTAGACAACATCAATCCTGGTAAAACAGTGCTTGCATTGTACTTGGCCACCAAAGACGAGCGCTACAAACGGGCTGTGGAGCTACTACGGAGCCAGCTTAGGGAACACCCCCGCACAAGTGAAGGTGGTTTTTGGCATAAGCAACGGTATCCATACCAAATGTGGCTAGACGGCATCTATATGTGCGCACCTTTCTATGCCGAGTACGGCAAAGTATTCGGTGAACCCGAAGTTTTTGATGATGTGGCAAAGCAAATCCGGCTAATCACGAAGTATACCTACGATACGCAAACCGGCCTGTTCTACCACGGCTGGGATGAGAAAAAACAACAGGAATGGGCGAACAGACTCACTGGTACATCATCGAACTTTTGGGGGCGTGCAATTGGCTGGTTCGCCATGGCGCTTGTGGATGTGCTCGATTTTTTGCCCACTAATCATCCTGGCCGGCCTGAAATAATCAGCACTTTGAAAAAGGTCTGTGACGGGGCTGTCCGTTGGCAGGACCGAGAGACAGGTTTGTGGTGGCAAGTGCTTGACCAGGGCAACCGCAAAGGTAATTACCTTGAAGCAACTGTATCAAGCATGTTCGTGTACACCCTTACCAAGGCGATCAATCGTGGATACATCCCTCGCGAGCCGTATGAGCTAGCCGCGCTAAAGGGTTACAACGGTATAATCGGCAGTTTCATTCGAAAAGACCCAGACGGCAACATTTCATTAACGCGATGTTGTTCTGTGGCCGGGCTGGGTTACGGCCGCGACGGTTCATTCGAGTACTACATTCGCGAACCTATTGTTGACAATGACCTGAAAGGTGTTGGTCCGTTCATTCTTGCTGGGATCGAACTGCAACGGTTGCTGGGACTGCCGATGAAAGTCACGTTGGCTACCGGCCCCGCTGAATCTACAGAAGCAACAGACGCAGTTGCAGCAGAATGGGCACAGGTAAAAGCAATACTGGCCAGAATCAAGCCCCCGATATTCCCAGCACGTGAATTCTCGATCATGGATTTCGGCGCTGCGGCAGATGGCAAAACCGATTGCAGCGATGCGATTCGCAAGGCGATCGAAGCATGCGCAAAAGCAGGTGGTGGCCGCGTGGTCGTACCTGCAGGCGAATACATTACCGGTCCCATTCACCTCAAAAGCGGCGTTGAGCTGCACCTAGAAGGCGGCGCAACTTTGAAATTCAAGACCGATCCGAAAGCGTATTTACCTGCCGTACTAACGCGTTTCGAAGGCATGGAATGCTACAATTACTCGCCCTTGATCTACGCATACGAACAGCAAAACATTGCTGTCACAGGCGAAGGTGTGCTCGATGGCCAAGCTGATAACCAGAACTGGTGGCCGTGGAAAGGCAAAAAGGAATTCGGTTGGAAAGAGGGTGACCCAAAACAGGACAAGGCACGTAACCGGCTGATCAAAATGGTCGAGGAAAATGTACCTGTCCAAGACCGCAGGTTCGGCGAAGGAGACTATCTGCGTCCTGCGTTCATTCAACCTTACCGGTGCCGGAACGTGCTGATTGAAGGAGTGCGTATTCGCCGTTCGCCCATGTGGGAAATTAACCCTGTACTATGCACAAATGTGATTGTGCGCGGCGTCAACATTATTTCCCATGGTCCAAATAACGATGGGTGTAATCCTGAATCGTGCACAGACGTGCTCATTGAAGATTGCCTGTTCGACACCGGGGATGACTGTATCGCGATCAAATCGGGACGCAACAACGACGGACGCCGCATCGGCGCACCATCACAAAATATCGTCATCCGCAAATGTACAATGCGCGACGGACACGGCGGCGTGGTGATAGGCAGCGAAATTTCTGGCGGATGCAAAAATGTGTTCGTCGAAGACTGCCACATGGACAGCCCGAACCTTGACCGTGTGTTGCGACTCAAATCAAATGCAGTGCGTGGGGGTGTAATCGAGAACATCTTCATGCGCAGAATCAATGTTGGCCAAGTCGCCGATGCAGTACTCCAGATAGATTTCGTTTACGAAGAAGGACCAAACGGACCATTCAAACCCGTAGCCAGGAACATCGTGATGGAAAACATCACGGTCAAACAAACACCTCGCGTGCTAAACGTTGTCGGTTTCCATGGAGCCGAAATTTCGCGTGTCCGAATCTACAACTCGCGCTTCGACGAGGTTGCGAAGGACGATGTAATCAAGGAAGCGGACGTACAGTTGATAAACTGCCACATTCAACGGAAAGCAACACAAAAGCCAAAGCAGCAAAGTGAACTCGAAAAGCACCCAGCCGTACGCTTTACGGAGTCAACTGCTATGCGCGTTGCAACTGTTGCCGCCTTCAGCCCCAATTAGACGTAGGCAACTGGGTATCGAATGCACCGAACGGGAAAATTAGTTCAATGCGAGCCGCTTACATAATGCAGACTGGGCCGCCGGAAGTAATCATCTACGGCGATTTACCCACACCCACGCTCGGGCCGAAGCAATACCTCGTGAAGATCGCTGCTGTAGATGTAAACCCAATAGACGTGTACATCCGCAGCGGTATGGTGCCGGCCAACGTGACTTTCCCATTTATCCTTGGCCGCGACTTGGCTGGGATAGTTGTTGAAACTGCTCCCGGCACAACTCGATTCAAGCGTGGGGACCGCGTCTGGGCTACTAATCAAGGCTTTGGCGGTCGGCCAGGCACATTTGCTGAATATGCTGCCGTTGACGAAGAATGGCTTTATCCAATTCCCGACAACATCAGCTTTGAGGAGGCCGCTGCGGTTTCGTTAGTTGGCGTCACAGCACACCTCGGCCTTGTACAAAAGGCCAAGGCCCAACAGGCCGATGTGGTGTTTGTAAACGGTGGCGCAGGCGGCGTCGGCTCGTGCGTCGTGCAAATGGCAAAAGCACTCGGCGCGCGTGTGATTGCCACCGCAGGGAACCAAGCCAAGATCGAGGCGTGCAAACGGCTCGGGGCAGATCTTGTGCTCAACTACAATACGGACGACCTCGTAGCTGCAGTCAAAAGTTATGCGCCTCAAGGTGTCAATATTTGGTGGGAAACGTCACGTCAACCGGATTTCGACCGCGCCATCAGTATGCTAGCCTTCGGTGGCAGGATGATAGTTATGGCCGGTCGCGATGCTCGGCCGACCTTTCCTGTTGGGCAGTTCTATGTCAAAGACTGCACCTTAATCGGCTTTGCAATGTTTAATGCTTCAGCCGACCAAATGCGGTCAGCAGCAAATCAAATCAATGAATGGCTTGCGTCTGGCAAGCTCAAGCCGCGGATCGACCGCATCTTACCGCTGTCCGAGGTTGCCTTCGCCCACCGACTCCAAGAAGAAAGCACTGTCAAAAACACAGGTACTGTCTCCGGTAAAATCGTATTAAAGGTGGAGACATAGCTAGATCAATGCAAAGTGAAGCGAGGGCTGCGGGCAAATAAACAAAAGGACGAATCTAGCCCACAAACTTCGCAAGCATGGTATCATTAAAGTCGGGGTCATATTGGGTTAACCCTGGCACGCAAAAGTCGCACGCCAGATTCGACTCGGTCCATTTTCGCTCTCGCCATACCTTGCCCGGCATGCGCTGAGTCAGATAAGATCGCCCGGCGTGGAGCGCACCTAGAAGCATTTAACCTAATGGAAAAGGATGCAACAGCAGCAACCGGTACGCGGCGCCTGTTCAAGCTGCACGGGTTTTTGGGGGCGGCATTGGTTGCAATTTGCTGGCCTCTGAATTGGTTATTGCCAGGCAACCGCACAGCATACCTTTTTTTTCCGCTGTGGCTTGGGTATGTGCTTGTGGTTGATGCACTGGTGCACATGCGCACGGGTGATTCGATTTTTACACGCTCACGGAAAGAATTTGTTTTGCTTTTCATCATTTCGGCGCCGGCGTGGTGGTTGTTCGAATTCATCAACAAGCGGACGCAAAACTGGATCTACCTCGGGACCGAGTCGTTTGATGCGGTTGTGGCACATCTTCTGTCCACATTGTCGTTTTCGACGGTGATCCCGGCCGTGTTTACAACTGCTGAGCTGGTGCGAAGCTTTAGTTGGGTAGAACGGTTCGCCGTTGGCCCGCGCATCAAGCCGACGCCCGGGCTGTGCACCGGGCTATTTTTGATCGGCTTGGTGATGTTGGTGCTGACGTTGCAATGGCCGCAAAAGTTTTATCCGTTTGTGTGGACATCACTTGCGTTGATGCTCGAACCACTAAACAGGTGGCTTGGCAACCCTCACCTGCTCCAGCGACTCGAGCACGGCGATTGGCGTCCTATCGTTGCGCTTTTTGTGAGCTCCTTGTTATGCGGGTTTTTCTGGGAACTATGGAACTACTATTCGTATCCGAAATGGATTTATCGCACACCAGGCGCACAGTTCATGCACGTGTTTGAGATGCCCCTGCTCGGATATGGTGGTTACCTCCCATTCGCACTCGAGTTATACGGACTAAAAAATTTGCTCCTCCCACGTAGTGCAGCTCCGCGAGTTTGAAGCTGACACGGCAGCAGGATTACAACACTGCTGCGAGCGCTTCGTAGCCCTTGAGGAGCAATCGCTCGGTCGTTTCCCAACTAATGCATGGGTCGGTGATGGAAACACCGTATTCGAGCTCGGACACTGGGCGTGGGAACGGTTGATTACCCGCCTTCAAATAACTCTCGAGCATTACGCCTATCAACGAGCGCGTGCCTGAAACACGTTGCTGGATCACATTTTGCCACACGACTTCTTGTCTTTCTGGTCGTTTGCCTGCATTCGCATGACTGCAATCCACCATTAATACCTTTGGCAGCCCCGCTTGCTCAAGCTGGCGCTCGGCCTCAGCGATGCTTTGGGGATCGTAGTTCGGCCGGAGGCGCCCCCCACGTAGCACAATATGTCCGTCGTAATTCCCGGTCGTCCTCACGATACTGGTGAGGCCGTCCTGGTCAATCCCGAGGAAGCTATGCGACGAGCGTGCCGCTTTCATAGCGTTTATAGCAGTGTCGAGACTGCCGTCGGTGCTGTTTTTGAACCCGACCGGCATCGAGAGGCCACTTGCCATTTCGCGGTGGGTCTGTGATTCGGTCGTGCGCGCGCCTATTGCAGCCCAACTAACAAGATCAGCTATGTACTGGGGTGTGATCGGATCAAGGAACTCAGTTGCTGCGGGCAGTCCCATTCCCGTGATGTCGAGCAACAGTTTCCGCGCTAGTTTTAGCCCCAGCTCGATGTCTTCCGAGCCGTCCAAATTCGGGTCATTAATTAGTCCCTTCCAACCAAGCGTAGTTCGTGGTTTTTCGAAGTAAACACGCATCACTATCTCAATTCTGTCTGCCAGTTGTTTTCGAAGTGAATTAAGCTTTTGTGCGTAATCCATCGCGCCGGCTATCTCGTGTATTGAACAAGGCCCAACAATTACAAGCAATCTGGGGTCTTGCTGGCGGATAATGGACACGACACGGTCGCGGCTGTTTGCCACCGTTTCATTTGATGCCTCGGTCATGGGCAATTCAGCCTTAAGCGCACGCGGCGTCAAAAGCGGTACAATTTGTCTGACTCGCAAATCTTGAGTCGGTCGCATCACAATTAAACTACCCGATTTGAGCACGCGGTAAAGTCTTCTTCACCGAACTGAGTGCCGACTTAGTCCTTAGCACCGAGCCGATTTGCGTTGGTAACGAATTCACATTTGTCGGGCAATGCCAATAAACCGGCGCGCTACTTTTTGTTGCGGCTGATGCAGGTTAATTTGCAGCGCGTAAGGTTTTTTCTGGCTTCAGGTATCGGCGTTAAACTCGCTTGACCCAAAACAGCTTTTGATGGTCAAATGCCGCGCGTTCAAACCATGGGTGGCAGTGCCGAAAGCAGAGTCACGTTCTTTCGCCAGAGCGGTTGGATGATGTTTGCAACTGTGGCTGGTGGCGTGTTCATGTGGGGCGTGCATTTTTTGTCGAAAAAAATCCCCGAGGCTGAATACGGCACGCTTGTCACACTGCTGGCTGCAACAATTCTTATCCCGACGATGCCGCTGCAAATGGTCTTTGCACAGCAGACGGCTCTGGCACTGGCAACCGACCGGCGCAATCAATTGGCAAGCATGATCAGGTTTGCTTGGCTAGGTACATTCCTGTTGTGGGTTGTAATAGCCGCCGGTGTACTGGTTTTTCAAAGGCAAATTGCCGCACGCTGGCAAATCGCTAGTCCAATAGCGCTTTGGCCTACACTGGTGGTTGCGCTCGGCTGTTTATGGCAACCGTTATTTGCCGGTGTACTTCAAGGCGCCCAAAATTTCTTTTGGCTCGGCTGGATGAACATACTGTCAGGCTCAGCACGACTTGCACTTGCGGCGTTTATTGTGTTTGTTCTGGGGGGATATGCTGCAGGCATAATGACCGCCGTAATGCTCAGCCTACTGGTCCCGCTTGGTATTGGAATTTGGCAAACGCGGCCACTGTGGGCCGGGTCGGTTGCGCCGTTCGATCGCTGGGAATTGCTCAGACAGATAATACCGTTGATGGCAGGGTTTGGCGCATTCCAATTCCTTTTTTCGGCTGACACACCGTTTGCTAAAGCATACTTCCACCCCGACGATTTTGCGTACTATGTGGCTGCGGGGACTTTTGCGCGTGCACTTGTCTGGGCTGCTGGGCCACTGGCAGCGGTGATGTTCCCGAAAATCGTGCACCGCACTGCACGAGCAGAAAAAAGCGACCTGATGCCACTGACACTTCTGTGCACTGGCGTCCTGGTTGGGTTAGGGGTGACTGCGTTATGGGCATTTGGCCCGTGGTTGATCCGGTTCGTTTACAAGGAAAACTATGTGGCGCCTACGATGCAAATTCTGCCCTGGTACGCCGGTGCAATGGTGCCATTGTCGCTTCTGAATGTGCTAGTAAACAACCTGCTCGCACAGGGGCGGTTCAAATTTGTCCCATGGCTGATTGTACTGGCAGTGTGCTACGGCGCAGCGCTTACACAATTCAATAAAAGCATGGTGATGGTCCTTCAAACCGTAATTGCGTTTGCCCTGGCTGCGCTTGCACTTTGTGCAGCGTTCACATGGTCGAAAACAACTCAACTTGGCGGCCAGAAGACAACATGAGTGCACGGGAAAACCGGCCTTGCGCCAGTACAGTTTGTGCCAATTGCACAGCAAAGGACTATTGCGTTATGCTCTGCTGTCTGTTTTTGGGGTAACAGAGTCTGGCTGCGGCAACGGCTGAGGCGCACGCAACTTGCGGTAAATCCATCTCTCGAGTGGTCTGAGCGGTCGGAGCCAGCGGTAAAACGGCGAGTAAATCAGTCGTAACCGAATCACAGAAAGCAGCATCGTAAGCGAGGTTCGTGCTAGGACAACTTTGGAGCCTGCAATGTCGTTCCATTCGGTTGGTAGCTCCAAGATGCTAAACCCTGCCCGTTTGAGCGAGTATAGTAGATTGATGTCAAATGCCATGTCAGCTATGCGCAAAGCGGAATGTATTTTTTGTACTGCTTCACGCCGCATTACTTTTGCGCCGCACTGGGTGTCGCGGATGTTCATCCAGAACAACAATTGCACAATTGTATGAAACACGCGGCTGGCGAATCTGCGCTTGCGCGATTGCGCTTGTCGAATGATCGCACCTGGTAACCAGCGCGACCCAATCACGCAATCGGCCCTGCGGATGTTTTTGACCAGATCCAGAAACGCATGCGGCGGCGTGGCGCCGTCTGCATCGACGTACCCGATCAAATCTGCCGACTCAGCCAGTTTTAGTCCTTCAATTAAAGCGCCGCCCTTGCCAATTGGCTCAGGAAAATTAAGGTAGCTGATGCACGGATACTCGGTTGCCACACGTGCAACCACACCAAGCGTGTTATCGGTGCAACCGTTCAATACGACCACAATTTTGAACGCCCCGCCGTAATGCCGACCGAAATACGCTGCATAGCTCCGCAACACCTGCTCGATGCGGTGCTCCTCGTTGTGCGCCGGCATAAGGAGCAACAGACTCGGCTCGTTCACGCGCAAAGCAATACCATGCCAAAGACAAAATTGCAAAACTACATGGCGCGCGGGCCTCGCGCACCCAAATGATTTGATTCGGTATTGTGCCTTGCCAAAGTTTGTCCCTTGCTAAAACTGCAGGTCCAGCCAACATTTTTTGCGCCGGCCAACGCACCTGATTAACAATAAGACCGGATGAAAACATTTCACATAGAAGCGCCTCAGTTTCAAAACTGGGCGTGCCAAGGCTGTGGCGAATGCTGTCGCGGCTATCACCTTGTTGTCATAACAGCCGACGAAAAAAAACGCATCGAGAGCCAGAGCTGGACACGGACTGACGGCATTGACCCGGCGAAAATAATTCTTCCTCACGGCGCTAAATTTCGCCTTGGGCACAAAGACAATGGCGAATGTGTCTTTCTTGACGTCGAAGGCCGGTGTCGCATCCATGCTCGGTTCGGTGAGCAAGCCAAACCACTTGCATGCCGGCTTTACCCGTACGCAATTCACCCTGCAGGCGAGAAACTTGTTGTGAGCTTGCGATTCAGTTGCCCAGCTGCAGCGGCGAATTTGGGCGAACCGCTGGCAGCGCAGCTACAAACACTCCAACAACTTGCCAGATTGATTGTGCCACCCGGCTTTAGCACTGTCCAACCGCCTCCCGTACTGGCAAAGGCAAGGCTTGACTGGGCCGATTTCCTGAGGTTCGTTGTCCGCCTTGACAAAACCATTGCCCAAAGCGATGCACCTTTACCCTTGCGATTGGTGCGTGCACTTGACTGGCTTAACGCTGTCGAGCGCGCCCGGTTCGACCAAATCAACGGTCCAGACGCAGACGAGATCCTGAGTGCACTTGCGCGACGCGCTACACAAAAGCTGCCCGATTTGCCACAGTCACCCGCAAAACCGAGCACGGTCGCTAGGGTGCTATTCCGCACGTTGGTGTTCCAGTATGCACGGCGCGACACTCTCAAAGACCTTGAAATGCCCTGGCTACACAAGCGCAAAATGTTTAATGTGGCTCTGAAGTTTATAATCGGTTCCGGCTACATCCCAGCTTTCAGGTCCGGCTTGTGCGACGCCAGGTTCGCCGCAGTCGAAAAGACTTGGGGGACACCAACACCCGACATCGATGTCATGTTAACCCGGTTTTTCAGGGTTAAAGTTCGCGGACTGCATTTTTGTGGGCCTGCGTACTTCGATGTACCGCTCATCGAAGGGTTCCGCTCTTTGTGCCTGCTGTTACCCATCACGCTGTGGATCGCGCGCTGGCTTGCTGTAGGTGAGGGTGCAACGGCATTGCATACAGCCCACGTAGCGCGTGCGCTTACGATTGTTGATCATCACCACGGTTACACCGAGCAGCTCGGCTCGCCTGCCGCACGAAGACGTGTCCGTCTCCTTGCTCAGCGGAACGATCTAGCCAAACTTTGCGTATGGTACTGGCGTTAAACAACATAACCCGCCCGAATCTTATCGAGCAAAAACACAAAAAACGGTTTTACAGGTCCCTTGCTACACCCCACGAGAACAGTGTTCGCTTTTAACCTGTGCATTTGACTGCTGCCGCGAGCGCTTTTTCGAGTGCTTCTTTGACAGCGTCCAGCCGCGCAGGTAACTCGACCGGTTGGTTGGCGTGGCGACATGGCAGGTCGAGCTTGCGTTGGTGATAATCAACCTTCATCTCAACAAACTTGAGCCCGTGCGCCGTCGAAATCACTACTACACGCTCAGCTTTGTCAATCTTGCCTGCGCGCAGCAGCTTGACCAAAACTGCTAAAGCCACACCTGTGTGCGGACAGTTGAACAGTCCGCATCTATCGGCCAGCGCGGCTGCATCTGCCAGCTCTTCTTCTGTTGCCTGCTCCACAATGCCGTTGAACTGTTTGAGTGTGCGCACGGCTTTTTCGTAGCTGACCGGGTTACCGATCTGGATTGCACTGGCGAGCGTCTTCTGCGCTTGGACAGGCTCAAATATTTCGAAATTCCGCAGGTACGCGCGGTAAAGTGGGTTGGCGCGCTCAGCCTGCGCAACCACAATCCGCGGCAACCGATCCACCAACCCAAGTTGCTTGAGCATCAAAAGCCCTTTTCCAAGCGCTGACACATTGCCGAGGTTGCCGCCGGGAATGATAATCACGTCTGGGACTTGCCAGTTAAACTGCTGCACGATCTCAATTCCGACAGTTTTTTGGCCTTCGATTCGGAGCGAGTTCATTGAATTGGCAAGGTAAATGGTCTCGTCCCGCGTGATCTGCTGGACTAACCGCATGCATCCGTCGAAGTCGGTATCAAGTGCCAACACAAGCGCACCGTTCGCAATCGGTTGCACAAGCTGCGCAATCGAGATCTTACCGCGCGGCAGCAGCACCACTGACTGTATTCCAGCCGCGGCACAGTAGGCCGCAAGCGCAGCAGATGTGTCACCTGTCGAGGCACACGCAACAGCTTTGATCGGTGCGCCGCGCGCAATCATCTGTTTGACCTGCGACACCAACACTGTCATGCCGAGGTCTTTAAACGATCCAGTATGGGTTGTACCGCATAGCTTGAGCCAGATATCAGGTAAGCCGATTGCCTTGCCGAACCGCTCTGCCCAAAACAACGGTGTCGCACCTTCGTGCAGTGATACTATGTGCGCATCGTCAATTTCGGGCAGGACCCATTCTTTCTTGCCCCAGACACCCGAGCCATAGGGCACGCTCGTGCTGCGGTAGCGGTGTTCGAACAGCTCTTTCCATGCGCTCCCACTGCGGTCTGCCAGTGCTGTCATATCGTGCTCCACGTCCAAGAGCGCGCCGCACCTGTGGCACTGGTAAATTACCGTATCCAACGGATACGTTTGGCCGCACTCAGCCTTAATACACTTGAACCATGCGCGATAAGACATCTTTTTATTCCTCTGTGCCAACACCAACCTACATTGCGGTTCCCCTGCCCTTCTTAGAACAAACCCTTGCCTCAACCGCGAACAAAAAGTACTGGCAACTCAAAAATGCCCTCCCAGCGCAGCCTGTTCAAGAAAACAAATGGCGTTAACCGGTTCAGATAAAACACCATATCGTTTCAATTGCACCGCGTGCGGAATAGCGGCCTTGCTTTTTTGCCCGCGTAAATGCCACATCCTACAGTGGCCATAATGAGAAACGACAACAGTTAACCGGTATGCCAAAGTCCAGCCCAATAACACGTCCTGTGGCCTTTTGAAGTGGCGTTTTGATTTTCTGAGTCGACTTGTGCACACTGCTGCGCCGTGCAGTTGATTCGGGACATTTATTCTGAAGGTGCGAGGGCTGGGCGACCTGTCATCTCGTTTGAGTTTTTCCCGCCCAAGACGCCAGAGGGCGAGCGCACGCTATTTGAACAAACTGTGCCCGCACTGAAGCAAACGAACCCAGCTTACTGCTCAGTCACATACGGCGCTGGTGGGAGCACTCGTGACAAAACCCTTTCGATTGTCGAGCGGTTGTTCCGTGAGCACGCGTTGGTTGTGCTGGCACATCTGACGTGCGTGAGTCACACCCGCGAAGAAATCGGGCACTTGCTCGACCGAATAGTTGCGCTCGGGTGCCGGAACATTCTGGCACTGCGCGGTGACCCACCCAATGGAGGCGAATTCCGTAAGACCCCGGGCGGCTTCGAGTTTGCATCTGAGCTTGTGCAGTTCATCCGTGAGCACGGCGAGTTCTGCATTGGCGTAGCAGGCTTTCCTGAAGGACATATAGCCTGCAGGGATGGGAAATACGTTGATTGGCAACACCTTAAACGAAAGATCGAATGCGGCGCAGATTTCGTGCTCACGCAGCTTTTCTTCGATAATGCGGACTTCTTCGAGTTCCGCGATTACATGACGGGCAGGCTGGGTGTGCGTGTGCCAATCGTGCCTGGGATCATACCTATTTTGAGCGCGTTGCAGATCGAGCGGTTCACAAAACTATGCGGTGCGCGGATCCCGTCCGCATTGGCAACTAAACTCGAGCAGTACGGCAACGATACTGCAGCAACCACAGAGTTCGGCATCGAGTACGCCACGCGCCAGTGCGAAGAATTGTTGCGTGCGGGCGTGCCCGGCATACACTTTTACACGTTGAACAAGCCGCACTCGACGGTGCGCGTGCTAAAAAACCTTGGGCTTGCGTGAGAGTGCTTGGTGCGCGCTGCTATTTCAGCACATTGCATGCGTAACAGGCGACGAGACTCACCAATGCCGTGATGCGCGATGTGTGGGTCGGCCTGCCGGAAAAATGCCGGCGGCCTGTGTTCTGCCGAAATGAAACCGAGTCGCACATGGGTGGGTTGTTCAGGCTGGTACTACTGGCACTGGAAAGGTGTGGTGTACCCGGCAGACTTGGAAAAGGACCAGTGGTTCAACTTTTACCAGGCGCACTTCAAAACTGTCGAGCTAAACGCGCCGTTCTATCACTGGCCGCGCCTCAGCACTGTTGAAAGCTGGGCTAACCGCGCCAAAAGCGGCTTCAAATACAGTGTTAAGGTTAATCAAACAATCACACACGTGAAACGGTTCAAAGGCACACGCAAGCTGATCGCCGAGTTTTACAAGATCGCTGACGTGCTCGGGGATAAGATGGGCTGTTTCCTGTTTCAACTGCCTCCAAGTTTCAAGTTTGCCAAAGCCACTTTGGAAGCTGTTCTCGAACAATTGGACCCGGGTAGGCCTAATGTGGTCGAGTTCAGGCACTCGAGTTGGTGGAACGAAGAGGTGTTTGATGCTTTCAAGCACAGGGGCACTGTGTTCTGCTCCGTAAGTGCACCGCGGCTGCCGGAGGGCGTGATCAAAACCGCAGACGCGGTTTACGTGCGGTTCCACGGCGCTACCCGCTGGTATGCATACGATTATCCGGCCGCCGAGCTTGAATCATGGACACACAAAATTGCTGACGCGGGCGCGAAAGAGATTTGGGTGTATTTCAACAATGACCGAGACGGTTGTGCATTTCGGAATGGTACAGAACTAGCAAGGCTGTTGCAAAAGACGGTCAAAATGCCAAAACAACTATAAGATGCGCCTCCGTCAAACACAATCACGTATTGGAGCAGTTTGCCTGGGCAATAGCACAACCGCAACCTGCAACTGTTGCCCATGGCATGCCCGAGGATTGACCACAAACCATTTAGTGCGCATCCTGGCGTTTGAAGGTCCCATGAGCCCACAAATCGAAAACCAAACCTATGCCACATCATAAGCATGAACTGCTGCGTTGCCTGCCGTCTGTCACAGAGCTACTAAAAAACCAAACCGTCTTGGAGTGGCTGAAGCAACATCCACATTCGGTTGTGACAGATTGTTTGCGGCACGCCCTAGCCGAGCTGCGCGAACAGATTCAAGGCAACGACGTAGCACAGCAGGCTCTTGTCAGCACTAGCACCGACACCGTGCTTGGACGCGCCTGTCAACTGCTTAAACGCCGCATTGAACCGCAGGTACGCGAGGTAATCAACGCAACGGGCATAATTTTGCACACTGGTCTTGGAAGGGCCGTGTTCCCTGAAAGTGTGGTTGACTCGATTATAGGCGCACTAAAAGGCTATGTGAATCTTGCGATTGACAGAGAAACAGGCCGGCGTATCGAACGCGACGAGTTAATCGAGCCGTTGTTGTGCGAGTTAACTGGGGCGGAAGCTGCAACGGTCGTCAACAACAACGCAGCCGCAACACTACTTGTGCTGGCTGCGCTGGCAGCAGGTCGTGAGGTGATAGTTTCACGCGGTCAACTGATCGAGATTGGTGGGTCGTTTCGGCTGCCAGATGTAATGGCACAAAGCGGCGCGCGCCTTGTTGAGGTGGGTACAACAAATCGCACGCATCTGAAGGATTATCGCAATGCAATCACGCCTAACACAGCCGTAATAATGCGCGTGCACCCGAGCAACTATCGTGTCATCGGGTTCACAACTGAAGTTGCGTTGAGCGAGTTGGCTGAGCTCGCGCACAGCCACGGGTTAATCTTAATTGACGATCTTGGTGCTGGTGCGCTTTTGGACCTGCGTAGATTCAACTTACCGCACGAACCGACCGCACGCGAATCAATCGAAACCGGGGCTGACGTTGTACTATTCAGCGCCGACAAGCTCATCGGCGCAAGCCAAGGTGGGATCATCATCGGCCGAAAAGACCTGATCACTAAAATTCGGCAACACCCACTTAGCCGTGCGTTACGTGTGGACAAGATGTGCATAATGGTGCTAGAACGAACCTTGCAATTGTTCCGCAACCTTGACCAGCTACCACAAACACATCCCACGTACCGAATGCTTAGCACGCCAACGGCAACTTTGCGCAGACGTGCTGAAGCACTCGCGCAGGCAATAAAGGAGAAAAACACAACCGCAACTGCTGAGCTGTGTGACACAACCGCATTTTTAGGCAGTGGTTCGTTGCCCACTCAGGCAATCCCAAGTGTAGCAGTACGCGTCTGTGTTCCCAGCCTGGGCGCAGATGAACTTGCGCGTCGGTTGCGAGTTGATCCTGCGGCAGTTTTCGGCCGTATCGAGGCGGACTACCTGTTGCTGGACATGCGCACGGTGCGAGATGACCAGGTCCAGACCATCGCCAGCGCAATAGCGCGTGTAGCTGGCGCAGCTCAGCCGTAGCATGGCGCATTTTGCCGTTGCTCAAGCGCGTGGATGAAACCTGCGATGCACCTCGCGCAGGCGCGCCCCTTCGACGTGTGTATAAACCTCGGTGGTGCTGATACTAGCATGGCCGAGCAACTCCTGAATCACGCGTAGGTCTGCACCATGTTCGAGCAAGTGTGTGGCAAAGCTGTGTCTGAGCATGTGCGGTGTGATGTTGCGTGTAATACCAGCCCGCCTTGCGCGCCTCTTAATTCGCAGCCAAAGTGTGTTCGGGGCAAACGGTGTCCCGCGCGAGGTTAGAAATACATTTCCGGGCGAATGCGGCCGCACAAGCTTAGGCCGGCCAGTCTCAATGTAGCGTTTAAGCGCTTCGATTGCCTTCCGGCCCATTGGCACAACACGTTCCTTGTTGCCTTTGCCGATCACGGTTACGAACCCTGCATCAATATTGACCTGTTCAAGTCGCAAGTTGCGCAACTCTGCCAGGCGTAAGCCAGATGCATAAGCAAGCTCAAGCACAGCTTGATCGCAAAGCGACTGTGGTGTCTCAGGTTGGTCCGGGGTAAGCAACCGTTCAATCTCGTCGTTGCTAAGCGCTTTGGGCAGGCGTTTCCAGCGCCGTGGCAACGTAAGCTGTTCAGCAATGTTAACCGGCAACAGTTTTTCACTCTCGGCAAATCTGTAAAAAGCCCGCAACGCAGCAATCTCGAGGTACAAACTTTCCATGCTGAGTCTGCGAGGTGAATTTCTCGGCTCACCGGCAGGTGTACGTTCGAGTTCGTGCCGAAGGAACTCGACAAGATGCCTCAATTGCACCTGGTGCCAGTCTGTAATGCCGCGTTCGCCTGCCCAAGAAACAAATTTGCCAAGCAACGCCGCGTATGTGCGTTGCGTATGCTCGGCCTGCCCGCGTTCATGCCGCAGGTACTGAAGAAAGTCTTCTACGAGCGCCTGCAACGCGCCTGTTGCATTTTTCAATGTCATGGCGATGGCAAGACCTATGTAGTAAATCGCCGTGTTTTGGCCATAATCAGCGTACCTTCACAAGGTTTGCATTCGAGTCATGCACGGTATTGGTTCTAGCGCACTCAGGCCGATGCTCCCAACTGTTTTCGCCCAAATATTAGTTCCTTGAAATGTAAGACATTTAGATGCGCTGCGCCAGATGATGCACGGCGATTCCTAAAATCGAGGCCGTTTGTAAGCACGGCATAACCCGGCTTACACGGCCAAACCATTATGGCCTGCGTCAGGTGCTTTCGCCATTCTGAGGTTTAGCTAATGTATGCAATGGTGGCTTGTTACGAAAGAAAGCCAGCCAATTTTATACCGTCCACTGGCTTGGAATTGCCGAAGCACCAAGCAAACTGCTGCCATGAAAACTATGACACGACGTTTCCGATAAACTAACCGCGGTGGCGCATGCATCGGCTCAGTCGCAAACTGTGCTTATAATTTTGCACCCGTTAATCGTTCGTAGGCTTCGATGTACTTTGCGCTTGTCTCGGCAACGACTTCGGGTGGCAAAGCTGGGCCGGGCGGGTTCTTGTTCCAGTCGAGCGTTTCTAAATAATCGCGCACGTACTGTTTATCGAAGCTCGGCTGGCTCTGTCCCGGCTCGTACTGAGCGGCTGGCCAGAAGCGAGATGAATCCGGGGTGAGAATCTCGTCAATCAGAATAAGCTGACCTTTCAAAAGTCCGAACTCAAATTTTGTATCCGCGATTATGATCCCCCGGTCTCTGGCGTAGTCTCGTGCGGCCCGATAAATTTTGATGCTTAACTCGCGCAGTTTCTCAGCCAGTTTACCCCCTACGATCTGTGTCGCCCGCTCGAATGTGATGTTTTCGTCATGGCCGGTCCCGGCCTTGGTAGCGGGAGTGAAAATCGGCTCCGGCAGCTCGGCTGACTCAAGCAAGCCTGGCGGCAGTTTGATCCCGCAAACGGATTGCGTTTGCCGGTATTCCTTCCATCCGGAACCGGCAAGATACCCGCGCACAACACATTCGATCGGGACCGGATTTGTCTTTTTAACCAGCATGCTTCGCCGCGCAAGTGCTGCCTGTGTATCAGTCGGCAGGTTCGACAAACCCGGATGCTTGAACATGTCCTGCCCACTGGTGATCAAATGGTTCGGAACCAGTTCGCTGAACATGTTGAACCAGAACAGCGACAGTTGCGTAAGCACCTCGCCCTTCCTGGGTATGCCGTTGGGCAACACAACGTCAAATGCCGAGATACGGTCAGTGGCTACGATAAGCAATTGATCACCGAGCTCAAACACCTCACGCACCTTGCCACTCTTGAGTTTACGGATACCCGGCAAGTCTATCTGTAGAAGTGTTTCAACGGGCATGCCCAAGAATAAGCCGAACCATGCATCGGTCAAGTCTTAAACCCCAAAGACTCGAATTGACCTTCATTACCCGGCGGAGTGCACTGCAGCGTCCTGAAGTCGGGATAGCAAAAAGCGACCCCGACAATTTTGCCGGGCTACAACCCCGATCTTATGGTTTGAGCTTCGGGAAAAGCCGCTCTCAACGCTTAAGTTGCGCTCGCACTTTGGAATGCAGGTTGAGGTGCGGTCTCAGCTGGCGAACTGGACGGGCTTCCGCTTTTCTGGGCTCGTTTGGCGTAAAATTTCTTGATTAACCAACCACCCTTTTGACGCTGGGTGAGCGCCTGTAATTCGGCTACTGCACGCTCGCGACTGATACGCTCGGCCACGAGGTCCTCGTAAATCCGGTCTGCTTGTGTGCGCCTGCGGACTGCGTCACCGGCATCCAGAAACTCTTCAACCCGCAAGAGCAATTTGTAAAACCAGCCAGTCTTTTTGCTACCACCAGAATTGATCTTCTTACGAATTTCTGCCATCGCAGTGTCCATCCGCTCGAGAATTCGGTCAAGCTCACCCAGCAAGTGCGATGGGTAATTCTGTCCTGAGTTCTTTAAGCGCGTGATTGTATCGCGGACGTATTCTTCGCACAACACACCGTATTCGTTGAACGCAGCCAGTGGCGCGATCAACTGTGGTGTTAATTTAACATGCTCAGCACGCAACGGCTGCGCTGCCTTGTAACACGCTTCCCAGGCTAACCACCTGTAAACAAAGTCAAGCCCGGTGCCTTTGATGTTCTGGATGCCCATGATCCGGTTCAGAAATCCCGGTGGCGTATGGCGGGCGATTAAATCAATAATTTCGTCTCCTGAAGCATAATAATCCCATACAACGATGAGCTTCGAGTTGAACCAATGCTGTAGCAACTCGCGGAATTTCTCGTTTAACTTGCCTGCCTGCTCCGGCGGCGTGCAACGGATTTGTTCTGCAAACGCTTGGTATTCCTTAAGGATTTGAAGCTCATACTGCAAAGTGTTGATGATCGCAGTCTCGATCTCACCCAAGTTCAGCGATGACAGGTGCGATTTGAGCATGTCCGGCTTGTCCCAAAACGCAACCAACGCATCCGAATTTTTGATCTGAGGCTGGGCAGACAACATTATTTTAAGATGCGTTTTGATCAAAGCATCACTGATCGGCAGACGCATCTGGATTGCGTGTTGTTCGAGCGTCTTGAGTGCTTCGTTCTGATCCGGGTTGGCTGGGTTCCTCCACAACGATATGTGCGGCGCACGTTCCTTCCACGCGTCACGGATGTACCCAAGTAAACCGGTAAGATTACCCCCGATCAAAACGTGTCGGTCGGCTGAAATGTCGTTAACCAATATCCGTGCAAACACTTGCGAACGCGGCACACGATCTGCCCGGTTATTGACAACAGTGGTGAGCCATACACCGGGCTCTTTCAGATAATCCTGCTTGTCAAAGCCAGTTCGCGCCCAGTTGCTTAACGTGCCAAATCGTTCATTGGCCGACATGCCGTTTGTAAATTCCAATCTGCGTGTTCGCACGGGTGCAACTGGAAACGTCTTCAAAACGCCAAGATCAGGTACAACGCGATCTGCAATTTCTTTGAGCACAAAATCGCGGTCAATGCCCAACTCTTCGGCCAGACCCAGTACAAGTGCAATGTTGTAGGGATGTTCCTCGTACGGGAAACGCTGTAAAACGTCAGGCGTGATTAGTCCCGCCTCGAGCCACGTAACAGGTTTTACTTTCGTGCGGCACCGCTCGGCTTCAGCAGCAAGCACAGGCAACATCTGCTCTTCAGTCGTGACAAGCGTGGATTCCTTAGGGATAAAAGTCCCGATGACTTCCGGAATGTTGATACCTGCTGGGCCCTGGACATCTTCGTGATCTGGATAAGTGTTCGTAATGGTCGAAAAATCGTCATGCATCCAGCTACGCTGCAATACCTTCACGTAGCTGGGCCGCAACGCCATGCATTCCCACAATAACACGTCGGTGCGGAACCGACCTGCCAACCGGACCACATTTGCCTGCTCCCAGATTGTTGCCTTGTCATAAGGCCTAAACAGAAACATCTCTTTTAACTTCCCGAACGGATACGAATGCAGCAACATCGCCTCGCAACCAGTGGTTTTAGACAAAACTCCAAAACCCAGCGCGTTGAACAGAGCGGCCTTTAATCGTTCGGTGCCGGATTTGCCGCGTGTACCCCAACCACCCACCACCAGCGGTATGCGTGCACGCCAAAACTTGAGTCTGAGGTTCGAATACAGATGCACGGTGAAAAAGAGTAAACCGAATATGACGACAAACACCGCAAGCTCGAGAACCGAGTTTTGATACAGCGACACGAAATAGTCATAAAACCGGTCTGAACTTTGGTAGAGCATTGCGCAATAATCACGAAATACTTCCCAAACGTCCTTAAGCAATCCCGGCATCAGTAACGCCGGGAAAAACCTTGTAACCATTGGATCAACCGGTAAACCACGCCCTTTACCATCCGGGTACGGTTCAAATTTGGTTTTAAACCCGAGCTTTTCCAACGCACGTAGATACGTAGTGGGCGGCTCTGGCATGTTTTCTCGCCAATTGCGTTTTTCTGCAAATTCGGCGAACCGCCATGTGAGTTTCAGCAACGCAATCAGCCGCTTCAGCCCGCGAGGCGGTGTCACACTGGTAATACCTTCAGTTGTAAACACGCAGAACGGTTGCGCCCGTTGTCCCAGCTCGATCGAAGACACGTACTCGTCTAACAACGGTAGATACGGTCGCCACCCGCCTTCCTCGGGAATGTAAAGCGGTTCGCCGGGTACCTTCGTCTGGGCAAGCTCAGCCAGTATGTTAGACGCCACATGAATATCACCGTCGAAAATCCGGCCGATCGTGTGTGGGAAAGCCTGCCGTTTGTCCGGTGACGGATGCAGGAATTCATGCAACCAACGCCACCATCTGAACCCGAACACGTTCCCACGCGTGACCACATAACCGCGCCTTGTACGCCTGAGCTGAACCCCAAAGTCTTGCTGGCAAACCACAGCCAAAACACGCCCAATGAACATCGGATCCAGCCCCTCAGTCAGCGTGCGTGGCAAACGCCGGCTGCGTCCCGGTGGAATTGAGCGGACAAATGCAGTGAGACATTCACGTAACGTGTGTGCATCTGGGTCAGACTCACTCCAGACCAACTCGTACGCCTGAGCTGCCCAACGACGTACTTTCATACTAGTTGCCCCGCACCGTAAGCTGAACAAAACATCTCGAGCCACCAACTGCCATTCTGTGGGTACGTGCCCAAGTTTGCTTCTCAACGCTACTGTGCAACGTTCCGCCACCAGGCAGATCACACGCAGCACAAACTCGTCCTTCTCCTGCAAGCCAGCTTTGCGCAAAAGGTGAAACGCATGATCACGAAAGCGCGGCTCTATGACCAGACCCGGCCATTCCAGCCACGTGGCAGCCCGGACTTGCGGAGACGGGTCTTTTGTCAATAATTGCTCGAGCCATTGAACGGCCGTCTCTGTGGGAGCTTGAATCACAACCTGGGGCAACACCTGACGCACAAATGGGCTCGGGTCTGAAAACACGGCCAGCACAAGCTCGTGCCCCCAACTAACTTGATGGAAATGCCTGGCTAAAAGCTTGACGGCTTTCCGCCGTACAAACATGTCGTCGCCGCGTGCCGGCTGAAGCAACCGCTGCTTCAGCACCTGCTCGAACGAATCACGTGAAAGCGTCACAAGCAATTCAAGTGCAGCACATTGTATCCAGACCGCCTGCTGATGTTGCAGCGCAGACCGGTAAATGTACTGGAGCGTGTCGTCGTCAACGGCGATTTCTTGAAGCTCGGGCGAAAGCGCAGTTAGCACGCTCGCAAGACACTTAAACGCAGCAAGATTGACCCGTACGTCACCATCATGAACCAGAAGCGGTTTTATAACCCCCTCAAGTTGAAGCGCACTCCAAAATGCCATTTGCTCGTCCGGGCGGCTAAGTTTGTGTACAATGCTTCTCGCCATCGCACCCAGACGACCCAACAAAAAGCTTATGTATTGTTCATGACGTGCGTGTTGTCGGTGATAGCGGTCAGAGACTGCGTCAGCGTCGAACCACCGTAAAAACGCAGCAGTGTCCTTTTGCAGGTCGGTTGGCGAAGCACCAAGATAGCTGGCAAAGTCCAGAATGATCTGTTTCTTGTCCTCGGACCTTGAAGCGGCGTTTAATACACGAGTGAAGCGCACGTGGAGCTGGCGCAACTCTTCAAGTGCACGCACCTCCTGGTTAATCCGAGCTTTGAGGAAGTCGATCCAGTCATTTTCAGTAGCGTCTTTTATGTCCTCGCGTTTTTGGGTCAACCATTGCTCAAACTCAGCCAGACACTGCTTCAGCAACGAACGATAGAGGCGTACCTCAAGTTCGCTCATGCCAACCGCTATTGCGTTGTAATTATTGCGTTTCATGGCATGCTGCCGCTGGACAGCCCGGGTCCGAGCCTGTTGTTAAAGGCCGCGGGCAATCGGCTACTGCGCAAATCGCGGAATGGCGATTCGCGAGGGCCATGGTCTCGATAGCCGCGCCCGCGGCCAAAGTCACATCGCACAACTACAAAATAACTGCTAGCTGAGCCTGGCCAGTCGTGACGATATTGTAGTCCGAACTCTAGCCTGTGTTGTCCAGTCGCCCATCGCTCACAATACAACCCAACAGAAGCACTTTGCATAATCGAGCCTGAGGCGCGATCAGCGTCACTGAAAAACTGCTTCAGCCGCCAAGCTAGCTCGCCCCGGAACGTGCCCATCAACTGCATCCAGGCTAATCTGATGCTGCAACTGTCGGGGGTAAAATCCTCGTTGCTGGCAGCCTCGATGTTACATTTGACCAACGTGTCCAGCCATGGCCTGTAGCTGAGCTGACCACTCACAATCAACCCCCACCTGTGCGCGTACTTAAACGGCGTATAGAGGTCCTGGTCAACATAATCGTACCTGGCGGCGCGATTAGGACTTAACGTCATGTACCGCCCAAACAATGTCGCTGATGGATAAAGTTCAAGTCTCTGGTTCAGGTCCAGACGTGGGCCTACCTCAAACTCGGTGTGCACTGCTGCATGGAAATCTTGTTGCTGGCCGCCGGCCATACCGGCATATGCCTCGCCCAACCACAACCAATCTATGGACGAACCTACGGCACGTCGCTCGATTCTCTGCTCTGCGCCAAAGGTGATGTCGCCAGATAAATGGGCACGGGCAAGCCCCTCAGTTTTTGACCACAGAGTTTCATCCGCAGACAATCTCCTGTACGCTCCACTGGCCTCGACGAATTCATTAACAACCGCGTCAAGTTTTCGATCAAGCTCGAACGGCCGGCGCCGTGCATACATCAGACTTGCAGTCCAAGTCCCGTCTTCCTGGCCCCCCAAGGGATAATAGTCAGTCAATTGGACCTGTGTGGGCGCAACAGTCGCCGGCAGTTCCAACTGTGGAGACGCTACAGGCTCAGGTTCCCGTACTGAGAATGCAGGCCGTGCACGCACACGGTTTGTTTGGATTGCAAGCAAGAAGAACCTGTACAAGGCCTCCTCCTGGCCAACAGACGAACAAATTTCAACAAGTTGCTGGCCTTCCGGTACAAACCGCAATTGATGCGTCAAAGCGTCGTTCTCCCATTTGTCGAGACGTAGCAGCGCTGGCCCGTTCCAGTAAAAGCGGATTGGCTGTGCCGCTGTTGCAACATGGAAAAAGCGGTTTTCAGCCGCCTCTTGGGAAAGCGCGTTCGATCCGATCGAAGCTGGTGACTGACTCACACAATCCGTTAGCTGTAAACGCACGTACTGGTTTACAACAGGTTCTTCAATCCAGGCGCGCAGCAAATGTTGGCCTTCACCCACGATCAGATTTGTGCGGGCTGTTTTTTCCGCAGATGTCAAATAAATGCGGTGAACTTCAACGCCGTCCAACTCTAAAACGACAGTCAAAGGCACAAGCGGTGACAGCCCTGCTTTTACAAGCTCGGCTTCCACACATAACTCAATGCGGCGTTTTAGGGTCATGGATGCAGAAAAAACATTCTGTGCACTAAGTGTCAGGCCGTTCGAACGCGCAGGTTGCAACAGCGCATAACGCACGCGCAAGGGGGCGTACTGCGGAAAGTCACATGGGAACCGGACCGTCCGCAGTCCTGCACTTTGAGGTGTCACTGGCAATGGGACCCAAGTGGTTTGCGTTCTCAAGCGATCCAGCAGTTCCTTGCAGCTTGGGTGCAGCCTTGTTTCTGCCGTGGCAAGTTCTGCAACAATTTGTGCTTCCAAACACCAAGCAGGAAACAATTCCGCTACCTGCAGCAAACAGTTCAGGCGCTGTAGCAAATCCCGGGGAATTTGGGAATCGAGCAATTCCCGGATTCGCCCGTTGGCAATAAGGTAATTTGCACGCTCAATTTCGGGCAGTTCATCCCACTGAGTAAAAAGATCGAGTTGTTTCCAGCGGCGCACGGCGAGCCATTGTTCAGCAACCGGAAGCGCCGCCAAGACAGCAGTCGCCAAGCCCGGCTTTGTAGCACTATCAGACCGCGCTCGTAGCGCAACGCGAAGGCGCTGGGCAATAGTTAACTCTGCGTCTGAGGCTGCAGCCGGCTCGAAGACGTCCTTAGACCACGCAGTCGGATACAGCATTGCCGGCCGAGCCAAATCTCCATGCACGAGCCAAACATCTTTAAAGCGCTCAATTTCCACTGCACCCTTAATCTGTGGGGGATAACAATTCGTTCCCAGTACTAGACCAATCTGATGTTTGTCCAGTGTCGGTAAGACTTGTAAGGGCAATACAGGCTGCTCGCGCAACACTCGAACAATGCATGCGTTGCTCGCCAGCCGCACTTCTACCTCGCGCAGTCCGGGCCCGAAGTCTAGTGTAGCGGCCGTTTTTAGCCCCACAAGTGTGTTACTGGCAGACACAAGTTGCAGCGCCGGATTCGGAACACATCCAGTGACAGGCACACGATGTGCAACACCGTATTCTGTGATTTCAATCCAGTCGTCCACTGGCTTGTCGAAGGGCGACTCGGCAATCGGCCGGGCTTCGATTCGCAAACGAGCAGGGCCCAAAAAAACGAGTTTTATCGGTCTTGCTGGCTCAGCGCGGTAGCATCGCACGAAAATGTTCTGTTCGCGGTTATACAGGAGTTCACCCCCAGCACATTCAGAAACAACATCACCAGCGTCAAACCACGCTTTTGGTCCTGGATGCCGCGCCTGCCATTGTTCCCATTCAAATAATGCGTTCAAGCGGTCTGAGAACCGTTCGGCGCCCAACCGTTGTCGGATGTGCAATCCGTCCCTAAGCGCACGCAGCATTTCTGCGCCCAACGCACCGGCCTGTTCCAGATTTCGCTCGGCATCGGCGAATCGCAAAAACGCAAGGTCTTTCTGAGCAAGCCAAAACCTTTTTTCCTGCTCTGTCGCCAGTACTTGCACCAAACTGTCAAAGGTCTGCCACCAGTTAAAATGTAACGCCGCGATCAACATTGGCTCGACAGGTCGCGCTTCGGGTGCAAGCAGCAGCCCAGCTGTTAAAACAGCGTCATACCGACAATTCACGGCAAATGCTTCTACCAACTCGCTTAGGTGCCGCTGGCATGGACAACGCACAAATACAAACCCGCGCAGCCGTTCCAACTGGTCGGGGTCATCAGCCGAAAGAGCGTTCTCGGCCAAAAAACCGACCGCTGCTTCCGGTATTTGCTCCGGGGGTGCCGAACACAAGGCAAACCGCGCATACTGCGATGCAAGATGCACCTCGCCGAGCAACTGGAGAATACGCATGAGATTCAGACACGCATGAAGCCTGTCGGCAGGCGTGCTTAACCAGAAAAGGCGATTCCATTGTTCAATAGCTTCGATGTATCGGCCCTGGGTCTCGAACGATTGAGCCCTTGATTTAAGTTCAAGTACTTCCCCTTCTGACAACCCGCCATCAGATGTCTCCAGCGCGTCGGGCTGATCCACCTCTTTACTGAAATCCGCATAATGCGCCCTCAGAAGTCTGGATAGTTTTAGCAAATGACTATTAATCAAGCGGACGGACTCATGTGCATTGGTCTGGAGGTCTGACGGATTCACAATCAATCCAAGTGCTACGTCGCGCCCAACTTGTGCCAGCAAAGCAAGGTAATCCGCCTCGCAAAGCTCAAACGGCTTGGCAGTTCGGTAAGCAACCGAAACATGCACCGGTGCAGAAGGCGTTTCTTGATAAACCCGAACGGTCTGTACGGTTTTCGCGAGGGGTAATTCTAACACACCAGGGGTTGCCACAGGCAACTGCAGGTCAAACTCGCCAAACGACAGCCCCATGTTCAGGCTGCCTGGAATCTGTGCCTCTTGTTGTAGTACACGCAACGTTGCCACCGAGCGAGACACATCATGTTCAGGTGCAAGCGTTGCCGCTGGATGGTCAATAATAACGCGCATTGGCGCTTGCTGATCTAGCTGCACGAACAAATGCCCTTGTGCCTTGTCAGTGGTGGATACGGCGATACGAAGTTTTGATTCAAACGAACGCGGTGGCAACCGATAAACCAGTGCGTTTGTCTGCCAAACCGGCACTGGTACGAAGTGTCCCTCCGCCAGCGATTCGCGCGCCTGCCTAAGCGTAGGGTTAATAACAGCAATGCATTGTTCCCGATCAAACAACGGCGCTAGACTTCGATGCACGAAGAAAGCGCGTTTGAGCGTCACGTTTCCCGATTCGCTCACGGGCAGTACCTCGCGATAGGCCGTGCGATGCCACCACATGCGTGCAGCAGTTCGGCGTGCGTCAGGGTAATCGCGCCGCATTTGGCTTACGCGCCAGACCACGTCAGCAGCCTGTCCGCCGGTGTCCTGAAACGCATTGTCAACCGAAAACCGCCATGCGGCTTGCTCAAACTGTACCAGCTCACGAGTGTTCAATTTGCCCGGAGATGAAACTATCAATTCCACAAGGTCACCCAACGAAGGTGGCTCGCCAAATGGCACGATCTCAGTCGTCCGACTTTTGGGTGCATTCAGACCAGGCAATAAAAACGGCCGGTCTGGTTGTCTGAATACAGAAAGGTAAACGGGAATACTCGGTCGGATGTGCAACGTATGTTTTCCATCGGGAATACTGACAAAGCCAGTCATGCGTTTTGAAACCGGTCCATAAGCCTGGACCAAATCAACCTCGCGTCTGCCCCCGAGCTCGGGAACCAATACCAGCGGAAAAGACGCCTCATCATCTAGGCGCACTTCCAAAACAATTAGCCTCTCGGTTGGTGGTTCGGTGCTTGGCCACGGCGCACGCACAATCAGTTGCAAATTCGCCGGGCCGCTGACGTTTAACTTGACGCCTTCTTCGGGCTTGACCAGCCATGCGTATTGCAAGAAAGGTTCACCCACAGCCCGAAACCGAACAGAATTACCAGGTAACGTGAGTGCATCCTTGTAGGGTAGGATGTTGGGCAACGGCCATTCTTGCGAAAAATACAACTCAAACGAAAGCTCTGACGCAGTACGGGCGCGATGCACAATGCGAACAATAGAAGGACAATCCTGAGGCAATGCAACCAGCCATGAACGCAGGTCAGATGTTTTGGTCAAGCAAGCCTCTGCAAACGCGCAGCCATCGGTCGACACACTAACCCCAATGTCATCCGGTGTGAAAGCATCCGACCTGTTGACGATCCGCAACCATGCGGTACGCGGTAGGTGCAGCGTGATTTCCTGACCAGGAGATAATTGAATGTAATCGGTGCGCTTTTTCCATTCATGATGTGCTCCAACACCGCTGGGCAAGTACGGTCGGCCTTCGACGTTATACCAACGAAGCGGCGTGGAATAGTTTTCAAGCAACTGGAGTTGGACTCCGTCCCAGCCCGACAATGCAGCTGCCGCCCGGCATATAAATCCGGTGGCAAACAACATGAGCTGTGCCGTGCTGCGTGTCATGGAGCTTGAAATTCCGACAGTGTGTTTACCAGCAACCGTTGCAGTTTTTTTTCTTTTACAAGTCTCTCGCGTAACTCACGCGTCATCTCAAGGTGAAGGAATCGGCAATGTGCATGACTACGAAGTGCTTTTGCCTGTGCATTTGTTGTCCCCCCAAGCTGGTTCGTGTCTTCAGGATATGCTAAAACCCGCAGTGACAACGCTTCTTCAAGGCGTTGCACCAATTGCGTCAACCACGACGCCGGTCTGTTGGTCCCGGCGCTTGCCACAATGTCGCCTTTTATACCCTTGTGCTGTTGAGAGTCGAACCCGTGCAATTGAACAACAATACCCGTTGGACATATTTCGGCAAAAGCGAGTGTGAACGCCTGGAAATAGGTCCGTTCCAGATGTGCTACATCAGCAAGGTGGCGTGTGATTGTACTTGCTGCGTACGCGCGCACAGGCCCAGCAAGGAAAAGTTTCAGCCCGATTAGACCTGTGCGAACGTCGTTTCGGGCATGTGGCGCCTGAATTGCGGTTTTGGCGCTCTGTTCTGTCCTAAACAGGTACCAACCGCGCCCTTCCTCTTGTCCAAGCGGTTCGGCAAGCAACAAGAACACCTCGCCACCATGACTGACCTCGCGCAACTCGAATCCTAACTGCGCCCAGTTTGTCTTTAGCTCCGACGTTACCCACTGACATGAGAGTGTCTGTTTGAAAAGTTCTTTTGCGAGGTCGAACTCGGCTGACGTGGGCCCCCTGTAACTGCGGTTCGTAATTGCACGAGAAAGATGCGCCTCCAGGTCAAAAGCGCCGCTATCCTTGCAGCTCATAACAAGCATGACTGAGAGTAAACCAAAAAGTAACTTTGCCAGCATAAATCAAAGCCGGGGTTCGAGTGTTATAGCAAGTTTTTCAGCCAGACCTGGTGTTGTCCGTGACAACGCGACCCAACGAGGTGCTGTAGTATTGACCTGCACCTCAATCTCGTACTGGCCGGGCGGGAAATCTGGGCCTATAGGCAAAAAAATTGCCTGGCCATCGTCAAGTTGCATAGGTTGCACCGGAATGAGACTAACCCAGCCCGTTCCCCCAGGTGTAACTGTAGCCTCACGTTCGAGAATAGTCACATCGGCAAACGGGCCAACTGACCTCGGCGATGGAGCATTGAACCTGACTCTAACCTGATATGGCACGCGATTGGTACACAATGGGGAGAATATTCTTAACACAAGCAGTTCCGTATCCGTACGCTGTTTGACGTATGTGTAATGCAGCACATTTGATGTGACCATCACGCAGAAACGTCTCAAATAAGCGCCGCTGGCTTCGTTACCCAAATAGTTCATATACGCACCCAACACAGCATCGGTTCTGACATACAATTGATGCACCCCTGGATTTAAGGTGCCTAATCGAATTTCAGTGATGTTCCCCTGTAAATAACCGTCAAATATCATCCGCTCGTTCAAACTAACCGAGACTCGCTCGCGAGAATCATGCGTACAGACCAAGATTAGTGTAGGCTCAACATTGGTTTTACCTTGTGCGGCTTCAAAACACACCTGCTGCACAACACCAACTGATACGGGCAAATACCGGGTGGGCAACGCCTCGGGCCTCGGCACACGGTTTTCTTTGATGGGAACAAGAACCATGTGGCCTTGCGCATAATCTCGCGGTAAGAACGAATCCCATTCGTACAAACCGGCAAGCACAAGTGGGTCGAACTCAGGCATACGAGGCTGCACACGGACTAAACACGTTTTACCAGCCTCGCGTCGCTTGACATGGTCGGGCGGACGCAACGTAAACCAAGAAGGTTGTGTGGGTGCAACAGTGCTTGGGAAATAATCCTCCGGCACACGCAGTTTTCTCACGAGCTGCGATGGGCGCGAATACGCGTTTACAAAAACGTCCCCTTTGGACGATGTTATGCGCACAACTCGAGTCGTGGGAGGTAAAACAAAGCAAAGCGATTGCGGCTCGGTTACATCCGTCAGGCCTTCACGCGTATGCAGCCAATCATAGGGCGTTGCTTTATTTGTGAGCGTGACCTCACCGGTTTGCAGCGTTTCGCCTTCGTGCCCGAGTAATTCGTAACGGACAGTCTCAGGAGTCAACTCATCCCCTACCCTACAATGCCGCCGTAAATCAACCCGAAACAGCGTCGGTGAACCGTTAACATGCTCAACCAAATATTCAACTGAATTTGTTGGGGAACATGTGAACGCAAGCAAATGAACAGGCTCGGGGGTGACTTCATTTGTCTGGCCATCGTCAACCAGCAACAAACGCAAATATAGCGGCGCAGATGAACCAACCCTCAATAGACCATTTTGATTTGTTAAAGCAACGATCTGGTTCGGGCCCGACCACGTGATCTGAAAGGTTTGGTTCTCCTGCCGTTGCCAGCCGCACCAGGAAAACGAATTGGCAATCACATGCAAATCCGAATCCGGCGGATATTTCAGCAATTCCAGAAGGTAAAGGCCCGCGACATTTGTCAGGGGCAAAAGACCATAATGCCTTTCGTCAACTGCAATTCCAGCAGGCACCCATTCCTCAACCACCTGCAGTGTCTCAGAATCGTCCCTAATAAACACTGCGCGCCGCTTGAAATCGCGTCCTGGAATACCTGGCGGCGACGACGCAGGCCAGTGGTAACGCAACAAGCAAAGTTTTTCCCACGCATTCAGTCCATCGAACGAATACACGTTGCCGCGGGCCAGGTTCTGTTTCTGAGCGGTGCTCAGCCGGTTCCATAAATAGCCAACCTTGCGCCTCGGCACGGTTTTCCGAAAATACAGGCGCACGCCGACTTCCTTGATCTCAGGATCGTGCCAATGCAGGCGCAGCCGTAGCAGACGCACGCCCTTGAGTTCCGGATCTGCGAAATTCAGCATCCAGTGGCCGCCCGTCAATGGCGTTAATTGCGGCTCAAGGAAATAGTTCACTTGAACAGTGCGCCCGGACTTCTGCTCCCTGAAAACGACATATTCGCCCTTAAAATGGTACACACCGGTTTTAACCAACTCTCCATCTGAACCAACCAACTGATACTCGATTGCATACGCCCAAAGGCTGCCTGGCTTTGGCCGCTGCGTTGCCGGGATGCTCGCGTTGCTAACCAAACGTGCAAGAGGTGTGTCGCCGGGGATGTCAAACTGGAGCCACCGATTTGTTTCCAACAAGTACATCTCGCTCCTGAGCGCCTGCTCAAGACCCTCGATTCGGAACCGATGACGTTTTATCCACGCTGGGATTTCCCCGGACGAGCGATAGGCCAGCACGCCCCCTGCAACCAGGGCTGCCACCACAAACCACTTGGATGAACGCATTCTCATTGTGACCACTCAAGAATGGGGCTTCGACTCCTCAAAAACTGGTCTATCCGCTCCAATTCTGCCCCGGCCCCTGCCACCATTTGATCATGTCTGGGGCGAATGTTTAGCACCACTGGCAAAGCTTCCTTGTCGCTGCTAATCAACAGAAACAGTTGCTTCGATGTCCGGTCCAACAACGCCAAGTAGTCGAATTCTGGCCACCCATTTAATGCTTTGAGCAGCAGAACAACATCTGTGGTCTTGGTGTACCTGACCAACAAATCGCGCAATTCGGGCGGAATGACTGTCTTGCGGCCCGACGAAAGGCGCTCTTTCAGCAGCGGCTTCAGGTCGTGCTGCACGATTGAAACACCTGCGGCCTCAATTTGGACGCGCAACGGATAATCTTCCTGCGGCCTGAATGCGTCACGCAATGCCGGTGAAAGCCAAAGAACGGCAAATTCCTTGTTCATTGACTGGTTGATGTACTGGGCCTGCGGCACGCAAAATATCTCGTACCCGGCTGCCAGCGGCGACCCGTCCACAAATTGCATCCGGAAACCGTCGGCTTCCAAATAATCTAGAAGCGTTTGCCCCAAAGACCCAAGCATGGCTCTATCACGAATACCGTCATGGGCAGCAACCAGTATTTCGGGTGGGTCAACAACTCCGGCGCCGCCGGTGTACCCTCGGCACTGAACCACCATCTTGGGTCGTGCATGCGCCTGGCGAAGCACGACCTGATTCACAAGCGAAAACAGGTTCGCCGCATTGCGCAAATCCAGTACATCAGATGTCCGGTGCGGGTTTGCTTCATTGTGCGACCCGGCGAGCAGGATTGATTCAGCCTGAAGGCGATCAAACAAATGCACGCCGAACTCTAGCGTGTTAAGATCGAATAACGGACGTGGTACCTGGACAATGTAAGGTTGTTTTTCGCCAAGCCGGACGACAAATGTTCCCCAATACCGCCTGGGGGCGGCATCTGGCAACTCCGTCAAGACCAGAAAGTCCTGCCCAATTGAAGAGTCGTGCATCATACAAACCTGATAACCGACCACCCACGCTGAACAGTTTATTGCTCGAATCAAATCCAATGCCCCCGTGGTGAATCTCGAGTCTATGTATCCCGTCTCAGCAACCTCGACCAAAGGCGTGAGAATCTCCTCGTCAAAGTAAAGCAGTTCCTCTGGTAATGGTGCGATGTACGCATTGCTGCCGCCCTTTGCGATCTGACGCTTCTGCTCCAAAAGCCATTCCAATACCAAGCCGTTGGTCGGCACGGCCGGCTCGCGCGCTCCAATAACGGATTCAGCCAGCCGCGATTTAAGAAGAATCCGGGTTGGCCGTGTCAGCCACAGCTCGGCGAACCCCGCGCGTGTCTGGCGCTGTTGCGCGTTGGGCAAACGCAACGGCGCCCAGCGCAGGCCGAAATCGCCCAGCTCTGCTTGCAGACCTCTGAGCGAGAGCGACCGCGGTAGCTCCGCCTTCACAAACATCATGTTACTTGAGGAAAGTTCGGGTAATTGCCGGACAGCCTCGATCGTGGAGCCGCGAACCTGTAGCACGTTGCGCCGGCCAAAAACCTGGTGAAAGACGTGAAAGGGCGTGTTGCGATTCCCTAACACATCGGAGCTTCTGTCTTTGTTTGTAAACCGACTGCTGCCGGCGATGGCAAGCGCCGAGGCGCCAAGTCGCTTGTACAAATGTATAGCCGACTCGACTACAAACCGTTCATCCAAAGGGGCGGGTACTTCAACAACGAGCCCGTTCGGGCGACTGAGATCAATAACGTAGAATCCCCACCCACGATTCACGTTGCGTTCGCGCAAACATAGGTGATGCTGTTGAACAAGTTCAACTGAGTAATTCAGTTTTTCGAAGTGGCTGCGCGCCAGTTCAAGAGGTTCGCGCGCCCCGGTATCAACATGTTGTCGAATCAACTGTAACGCCTCACGAAACCGATTCAGCTCCGAAGGCGTTGGCATAACAACGCTTTCCGGAGTGCGTTTGCTGTAGAGCTGTAATTTTCCCCTTATCGCCAGCGCTTCAAGTGTTTCAGCCGAGGTGTGCAACGGCGTAGTTGTTACTGGCTGTTTCTGCAAACCCACTGGTACCGAGCCAAGTAGTGTGGCCAGCCAAAGGCCGAGCAGATTCGCTGCAACAGCGGCAACAAACGAAGTCTGCAATGTTGCGCGCCCCAGACGCAACACGATGTGTTTACTGTGCATCTTCAGCGCGATCAGGCTCGAGAGCAAATACGCGAAACCAAAGTAATCGTTTACTGCTATATCAGGGGAGACCACCGGCAGAATGTAGCCGAGGCAAAATCTGTAAGCATATGCCACGTTAAAAAAGAGCAGCACCTTGCGCGCGCCCTCCATTGTCGTACCCCTGAATAACGACGTGCGAAGCAGCAGGTCGGACACCGTGTATGCCACCGCCGCTTCAGCCAGCGTGCTTAGGATTTTCAGGGGCTCGTACCACTGAAGGGCAAGCAGCGCTGGGATCAAAATGCCGTTGTAATCCAGGCCATACCTCAGGTTCATGCGCGATGCAATGAACCCGGTCACGATCAAAATGATGTATGACTTGGGGCTGGCAAGGAGCGATGCTGCCACGTCCGAATACATGTAGGCAAGGTGCCCCACACTGAAGTTGGTGACGGTCATCAATACATATCTGATAAGGACAAAAGTAATACCCACCGAGAGTGCAAAAGGCCCCAAACCACGCCACAGACCTGTCTTCCAGAATTGATTTGCAATCAGCGCGGTGATGATCATACCGAAACTTCGGAAGGAATCCTTGTAATCGAGCGTGAAATTCCATTGCGCTTGCAGCCATTCGGCAAAGTGGGGAAGCAGCCAGCCATCCATGCTCACGCGCACAAAAACCGCACTCAAAAACAGCGCAAAAAACCTGTCCCGGCCGAAAAAGCTGCACCACCATCCAAAACGCGACAGGTACTCTGAAACCAGCCAAACAAGGCAATATGCGGTGATTCCTTCTGCTATGGTTATACCCGCGCAAACTGGATTCGTGAGCATCAACGGCACAAGATAACCTGGCACAACCAAACCTGAATAGGTCCAGCCAAACCGCAGGTTGAAAAACGAGACCACCAAAACACCCACCCACACGGTCGTTACGACCGATTCACGCAGGCTTCCTTCAGGAAATATTTGCAGGGGAAAGAGGTCCATGGCCAATACCTCTGTCCGCAAACCCGCATTTGCTTAGGCGGGTTTTAGATCGGATACGCGAGACCGAAATCCACGGTTCGTTGGTTGTTGTTTTGTGGGTTCATGCCAGTGGGTTATCTACCGGGTTGGCTATTGATTGGCACGCTTGCGCGCGATCAGATTCCGCATCATGTCCGCAAGCTCCCTGACATGCAATGGTTTACTTGCAAAGAAATCTGCACCGCTGCTGAGCACTTCTTCCTTCACCTTTGGATTGTCAACGGTGGTGAAGACAACCACAGGTGTTGAATCATGAGCTGTATGCCGGAGCCACTTTATGAATGCCAAACCGTCCATTACAGGCATTAACAAATCCACCAACAGCACGTCCGGGTGATCTTTCTGAAGAATCTCCTGGGCGGCCCTGCCATTTTCGGTCAACAAACACTCAAAATCGAAATTGCTGAGTCCACGTTTGAGCAACATCCTCATGATCGGGTCGTCCTCAATTATCAACACCCGATTCTTCGGTTGCGCCGCCGCTTCTGGTGTGGAACCCACTTGACGGTCGCTGCTTGCAGTTGGAGCAGTGTCATGTTGCGCAGTCGCCGTTTGCGCTGGGGGTGATACCGCGCCCTGGCGGTTGGAAGACTGTTGTTGTTCATTGCCAACACCGGCCTCCACCGGCGCCTCGGCGGCACGCTCCGGTTCTGAAACCGTTGCAGGGGTAACCTCAGATACGACGGCCGTCGGTGCCTGTGGATGCTCAACAAACCCAATCTGACTAACCTGAGGAGGAAACGTATCAACAGCCGTATTTATGGGGCTTGCCTGTTGCCCTACCTGCCTCGGCACATCTGCCTCCTGAACTGCCTCGGCTACTGGGCGTTTCAAGATTTGTGCACCGGCTTGCGTTGGCTTTTTTGTCCGAGCGGCGCGCCGATCAACCTTTTTCGGCTTTCTCGCAGTTCGACGTGCTTCCACAGCTAACGGCTGCTCACACGATCCTCGCATTGCACTCATGGTTTGTCCGTTGGAATCTGCGCGTTTTGTCGAGTCTACTTTAGCACAATTGGTGCCAGTAAAGGTTCAGAAAAGGCTCAATTTACGCGGTCGTTGAAACCGATATGCAACGTGGCTCGCACGGACCACGTCAAAGGCTCTGCGATGGATACGTGTGATACTGTCCAGAGAAATGTCTTTAAATGGCCCGCTTTAGGACAGAACCAAAGCAGTCAGAAAAACACCATCGAACTGGGCGCCGACGCAATTTTTGGCTTTCTTATGCCCTAACCCCTACTGTTTCGGCCCTAGCATGGCTTCGGTAACTAGGAACAAAAAGCTCGCCCCAGTGCGTTGCCCGGGCCAAAGCAACAAAAAGCGTCCATGCAGTGCCACGAATTTTGCTGAGGCAACGCTTTCAAAGCGGGCTTTGGCCAAACTTCTCAGATACATTCGGTCATGCAGGAGTCAACGCCAACGTGGGGTCGGTCTGGAACTGCCGCAGTCGTAAATTAACGACGTAACCCTTACCAACGTCACTGACAACTTCGAATGCACCGCCCCAGGACCGCACCCAAACAGCAGCTTCGCGAAGGACTTGAAATTCTTCAGAGGCCGGTAATTCCGCGCTAGCCAAAATTTCCTGCAATCTTTCGTTCGGAATTCCGAAGCCGCAATTCGAGAACCGGAATTGCGCCGTTGTAAGGGCGTCCTCGACCTCGATTGTTAGAGTAGTGTTCTCGGCCGCGTCGCTCAGCAATAACCTGAGAATGGCAGAAAAAATCTTTGCCAACTGCGGCGGCGACGCAAGCACCTGAACCATTATCTGCGGACGCTCGACCTTGAAAGAAACACGCCGTTCAGCAGCTTTTTGGGCGAACTCATTGCACGCTTGCTGAAGCAGTTGAAGCGCTTCGACAGGAAAACAGCGCAGGGCTTCAGCATCTATATTTTGTCCGAGGTACTTCTGGCATTCACGAAGCACACCCACACAAATGTCGGTCTTGCGCTGGATCACCTCTAGCAACGAGCGGCGTTCTTCCGGTGGAACCGAGTCTTCTTCTAGAAGTGAGGCCGAAATCTTTATGGCCGCTAGGTGATTCCGCATGTCCACACCTAAACGGTCAGCAACGACACCCTTCAGACTCGACAGCGTTGTAAGTGATGTAGTTTCGACTAACTCGCAAACCATGCCCTGCACGCTCATTACCTCCGGACCAAGTCGTGTCTGTTTTCGTTCGCGCAACGGATAAATCCGCAGCAAAAATTCTCTGTCACCTTGTGACACCAACCTGACTGACATAGACACAGGCGACCCTTCGAACAAAACAATCCGAATCAGATTTCGAACTTGCGAATCGTCTTTGCCAGTCACCAGACGCAGAAAGTCAACAGCTGTACCGCGTGCCGGCACGAAATTTTCATCACGCAGCAGTGTCACAGCAGGCTCGTTCGCCTTTAGAACGCACCCGAAAAAGTCGTACACAATGGTGGCGGTACTTATCTGGCTAAACACGGTGTCAAGCACATCGTGGTATTTTTCCAGCGAATCAGCCGTGGTACGCAACTCGTGGTAAACTGGGTCCTCACGACTCGGCGAAAGCCACGCTTTCACACGCCCGAAAACCGAAACCGGCGCTGCAGCGCGTTTTGCCTGGAAAAGCAGCCGGGCAATCTCTTCACTAAACTTCATCAGTACCCCCGAAAAGTTTCGTATGGCCGCTGCCTTTGCCGGGTTGATTGCCACAGCCCACATGCCGACGACCTCGCTGCCAAAAATCAGCGGGCAAAGGTACTCATCTTTTTGTACCTGTTTGACTTTGAAAAAACCCGACACACGCATTGGCCGCCCGTTTGTGATCGCCCTCGCAAACAAGGGTGCTTCTAACGAGCGGTTTTTTTCCTGGATATCATCAAATGTACAATTGAACGCCTTGAGCTCACGCAATTTTTTCGAGCCAGTAACACGCTCGAAAAGCACCATCTCATCTGCATCTATGGTACGGCCGACCACCTGCGCCACATAGTCGAAGAACTCGGCTGTCAGTCGGGCCTTTTGTGTACCGAGCCGCTCCTCGATCTCATTCAGCGCACGGAGCCGCATCTCGTTGAGCGCAAACTGCGTCATGCGGCTCTTGACAACAAGGGTCAGACCGAACTGCGCAGTCTGGGCCGCCACAAGGCCGCCCACAGGCAACCAGAGATCAAAGTACCCTACGCTAGCCACCCCGACCAGCATGCACACCAACAACATCCCGAATGCAATCCGTACACCGCTAACCGAGCTAACCCGGTGGTAAAGAAGGGCACTGATAACACCCAAGCCGAGCAATAATGACAGAGCCTGCGCCGCGGGCAAAACTTGGATCGGCGTCCCGTCAAGTAACGTTTGCAATGCATTGGCCTGAAACTCAAGAAACGTCATCGTTTCAGCCCCCCAACATACCGGCGTTTCAACGCCCAAAAACCCATCATCCCAGCCTATCAGAACAATCTTGTCCCTGACCATGTCCGGAATAACGTCTCCACCCAGCACTCGTGCCAAGCTGACGTTCGGGACTGTGCCCGGCCCGCCCATGAAATCTATGAGGTACCGGCCATGTACACTGCGCCAAGCCGAAACCGGCCCGAACATTGCCGCCGCACGGCTCTCAAGTGTTGACAAACTGTTTGTGCCGACCGTGACATGCGTCTGGTGAAAACGGCGCACACCCTTCCGGCTTGGCGGCGCGAACACGACACCCCACTGCAATTCAAGGTCACGTGCTGCCTCGGGCCAAGGTTCAATCCGTAAGACATCGGGATCCTCAGGCACAGGCCGAAGCGCACGGCCAAAAACCACTCGCTTCAAATCAGCGGCGCGCTGGAAAAATTCGCGTGAATTCCGTGTTGGGACAAAATTAAACACGATACCCTTGGCACCCAAACTCGTCAGTGTGTCGAGTGTTTTGATCGCCTCTTCGTCAGTAAACTCATGCTCACGTGCGATCCGCAAAAGAAGCAAATTTGCCTTTGGCTCGCGCCACCGCGCAGTCCACGAAAGCAGCCGGTCGTAAAACATATCGTCCCAGCCAGCAAGCCAACCGGCCTGCTGCAGGATCCACACAACCAGTGCAACGAGGACCCCGAGCACCAGACTTGATTTACCCCATCTAGATGCGGGTGCCATAAACGCTACCCAACAAACAGCTCTGTCTGGCTCCCCCGTGGCGTTGCTACGTATATCAAACCCCTGCGCATCGCTGCCGACAACGGGTTTCCCACCCGCCTTGAGGCTCAAGTGTCTCGGTGGCCCCGTTGGCTGTCCCCGGTTCTTTCGTAATGCCAATGTGGCTATACGAATACAACATGGGCCTCACGTCGCGCACGCTACATGCCTCGTTTTCGCCACAGCGGTCTTTGCCGAACCCGTTTTGCCGGCGTGCGGCCGGCACGAGCTTGTGGCCTTCTTACAGTATTCCCGCAAATATGCACGGGGAATTCGCCAGTTCACGCCTCGGTTGAAAGCAAATGTCGAGCCATTCTTTGTGATAAACCGCTGCTTTTTAGACGGCAAAACAATAATCATAACACACAACGAAACGAATTTTCCTCCCAAAGGTGCATCCTGCAAATGCTGTTTTTCCTACATAAGTCCGGAGTTTCAGTCCCAAATAAGAGCGCTTGCCACGTCAAAATTTCAAACGCCAAGTTAAAAAATGGCCCTCGCAGGGGCGAAAACACCGGCGGCCTTTTGCGCCATGCTCGACACACAGACCAGTGATGCGTATGCTCGATGCTCATGAATTTTCTTGTGACAGGCGGCGCAGGTTTTATCGGCTCACACGTGTGCGAATGGCTGTTGCGTGCAGGACACGCCGTGTGGGCAATTGACAACCTGGACGATTTCTACGACCCGGCAATCAAGGTTCGTAATTTACAGGAAATCAGGACTGCAGGTGGGAAATTTGAGTTTATCAGGGGTGACATTACCGACCCTGCTGTCGTTGCAGAACTGTTTGGGTCCGTGCGATTTGACCAAGTGATTCACCTTGCCGCGCGCGCAGGCGTGCGTCCAAGCCTGGAATCCCCCGCCCTGTACCAACGTGTAAACGTCGAAGGAACGGTAAACGTGCTCGAATCAGCTCGAAAATCGGGGGTGCGAAAAATCATTATTGCATCTTCATCGTCGGTTTACGGTGTTAACTCAAAGTTGCCATTCAACGAGGCCGACCCTGTCAACCGCCCCATTTCACCTTATGCAGCCAGCAAGCTTGCCGCCGAAGCACTTGCACACGTTTATCACCACAACTACGGCATGGATATTGTGGCGCTGCGGCTCTTCACCGTGTACGGGCCGCGACAGCGCCCAGACCTGGCGATCCACAAGTTCGCCGCGCTCATAAGCACAGGTAGGCCGATACCGTTTTACGGCGACGGATCAACTGCGCGTGACTACACGTACATTGACGACGCATTGGAAGGTCTGATGGCCTGCACGCAAAAAGAGTTCGGCTTTGAGATTTTCAACATTGGCGAGTCGCAAACAGTCACTCTAAGGGGGCTTGTCGAACTTCTGGAGACCGCCCTGGGCGAAAAGGCAATCATTGACTCTCAGCCGGCTCAACCGGGCGATGTACCGATCACCTATGCAGACATTTCAAAGGCGCGGGCAAAGCTCGGATACAACCCGAAGGTGAAAATCGAAACCGGCATACAGAAATTTATCGAGTGGTTTCGGCGCCAACCGCTTTAACGACTTAACGGTTTCACAGTTCGATGACGCAACGCACCGTGCCTCCACTCAGTCTTCCGCAAACAGGTATTCAATGTCGCTTGCGGTGAGACTGCGCGCGAAGCCTTCCTCACCGAGCACATCAGCAATTGTTTGGGCCTTGTTTTGTTGCAATTCCCAGATCTTTTCCTCGACGGTGTAGGGCGCAATCAACCGATACGCATTGACTGTGTGTGTTTGGCCGATCCGATGCGTGCGGTCAATTGCCTGCGCCTCGACCGCCGGATTCCACCACGGATCGTATAGCACAACGTAGCTTGCAGCTGTTAGGTTGAGGCCTGTGCCGGCCGCACGCAAGCTCAGCAGAAACACACACGGATCAGGATCGTTCTGGAACGCGTTGACAACGTCAAGGCGGTGTTTGGTCTGGCCAGTGAGGATGTGCGTTTTGATCTGGCGTTGAGCGCACTCTACCTGCAACAGCTCGAGCATTTGCACGAATTGACTGAACACGAGCACCTTTTGTCCTTCGGCAAGCAACGTGTCTAGCAGCTCGAACAACGTGTCTGTCTTGCCGCTGGGCGAATCATTCCCAACAAGACGCGGGTGACAACAAATTTGCCGCAACCGTGTCAGCGCAGCCAAAACCTGCAGTTTGCTCCGGTTGACACCCTTCTGCTGAACGGCTTTCATGACCTCCTCGCGCGACCGACGTAACTCGGCCAGGTAAAGCTTACGTTGGTCATCGTGCAACTCGCAGTCGCGCCGTTGTTCGATGCGGTCCGGCAGGTCTTTTGCAACTTGTCTCTTTAGCCGGCGCAGGATCAACGGCCTGATTTTAGCGGCCAGCTTGCGCCGTGCGATTCGCACGGTCCCATCCTCTGTCTCACCGCGCGGGTCGTATGTCTGCAGAAAATACTCTTGATCACCCAAATAGCCCGGCTGAATGAAATCAACTATGCTCCACAAGTCCAACAACCGGTTCTCAAGGGGCGTACCTGTGAGCGCAAGTCTGTGCTCGCACTTAAGCTCTTTGACGGCCTGTGTGACCTGCGCTTCGGGATTTTTGATGAACTGTGCCTCGTCTAGGATTACAGCCCGGAACTCAAACTTTTGCAGTTCCTCAAGGTCGCGCCGCAACAGCGCGTAATTTGTGACGATCAGATCATGCTCCGGTATTTGACCACGCAGGTTGTGCCTCGCGGCGCCGCTTTGCAAAACCAACACCTTCAGGTCTGGGACAAATCGCTCAGCCTCGCGACGCCAGTTCTGAAGGACCGAAGCCGGGCAGATAACAAGCGCAGGCTTCGGGTCTTTCTTGTGGCGCTCCTTGAGCCAAGCCAACCATGCCAGTGTCTGCACTGTTTTGCCCAAACCCATGTCGTCCGCAAGGATACCCCCTAACTTGCGCTCGGTCAGATGACATAGGAAATCGAACCCATCCTTTTGATACGGACGCAACTTCGCCTTGACGATTGCCGGTAGTTTCACCTGTGGGACGACACGAAAATTCTTGAGCCGTTCCCGCAACGCGCGCGCCTCAGCTGTTTGAGCAAACCGCGCAAGACCTTCATCGTCCAGGTGCGCCGCTTGCTCAAGCCCAATTTTCTGTGGGACCGGAATAAGCCCATCCACACCAAGATCGGCCATTGTTTCATGCGCGGCTTGGACTGCCGCGGTGTCTAGCTCGACCCAGCCTGCATTTGGCAGCTTGACATAGCGACCAGTCGCGGTGGCTAGCCGCTCGAGGTCAGCCTTTGTAAGCTTAAGTCCTTCCTGTTCCCATTCTGCACAAACCGAGAGCCAGTCAATCCCACTGCCCTTGACCAAAACGCGCGGTTTGAGTCTGCGCGGGTTCAAAAACAAACGGTGAAAAGCCGCGTTGCCGAGGTAATCAGCCTGGGGTGGCCGGTCGGCCCATGCCATTGCAAGGGCGGTTAAAAACCCTTCAGTCGCGTCGCCAACCCATAAACCTGGCTCAGGTGTGAACCAATCGAGCTTACGCAACCATTCTGTTGCAGGCTCAAGACGCGGGTCATCCAGAATCTCCGGTTTGTCATGGGTGCGTCTGGTAGATTGTTGCTCGGGTTGCCACTCATGGCCAGTCCATACCCATAGGCTCTTGTCGCGTTCACTTCTTGCAACTAAACGCAGCCGAATTGTGTCATCGAGCAATTCAAACACAAATTGTGGTCTTGCTCGGTGAACCACACATAACTGCTCCCAATCCACTGTGCTCGTGGGGTGTACTCGGCGCAGGTGTAACAGCAACCTGTGGCTAAGCTTGCGCACCGGCACCGTCGGGTTGCTCGCCCAGTACTCGAGCAACATAGACGGAGGTGGATTGCGCAACAGATAAAAAGTGTTCTTGACCAACACCAAAGGCGGTCGTTGGCCAAAAAAACGCACCTCCGTAACCGAATGCCGTTCCCCGTTTGGCAAAGCCAACTTGTGCAGAAACTGCAGTTCGCCGTCCTGCTTTTCGATATGTGGCACAAGTTCAGCGATCTGACCGTTAAACCTAACATGGCCGCTGCCGTCTCGGAACTCGAGCCTTTCTAAATTGCCCCATTGAGCAAGCCATTGCAAAAGTTCGACGTCCGAGAGCAACAATGTTGTATCGGCCTCGCGTTTAGCTGCGTGCGTCTCGGTTAGCCACTGTATGAATTCCCAGTCACTGGGCGGGAACAGTTCTTCCTCGTGAGTTGCGCGTCGGGTCAACTCGGCAAGCTCCTGAATGCTCTTCTGTTTTTCGCCTGCCCGCGGGCGTTCGACTAAAAATGTGATTGCCAGCTTGTACAAGCCGGGGGCCAATTTATCCGGCTCAGGATTGCACATAATGCGCAGCGCAGCGCGCGGCGCATCTAGGTGCGTTGGCGTTGGGGGCAACAACCATTGCTCAAGAAGCTGAACGGCATTGTCCTGTCGTTCGGCCTTTAGTGCCTGAACAAACCTGTCCTCGCTAGCGTACTTGGTGAGCTCGCTCGGTAATGGCCGTTTGGCGCGCAAAAACAAAAAGGCCAATTGCTCAAGCCGCACCTTGCCATGTACGGAAAGCATTCGTTGCCACCAGTCGGTGTCAGGGAAATCGCGTCGTGAAAGCGACAGTTTCTCAAAGTAATCTTCCAGCAGCAGCCATGCACGCTGCGGGTCAGTGCAGGATGCAAAATTTACCAGTAACTGCTCGCGTTCCGCAATTGCGGCTTGAGAATCAGATAACTGCCGGCGCAGCTCGGCAAGCGCGCCGTACGTCTGTTCCAACACCTGATGATGTGCATCGTACTTGGTGGCGCCGTTTGGGCGCCGCCCGTTACCGTTACCGCTTAAACGTCTGGCCATCGGAATACAACAACAAACTACTTTGTACTACTGACAGGCTACTATATCTCCAACAACCAGTGCTCCGGTCAACAACAAATCGAAAAAATTTTTTGCTTGGCTTTTGCACCATTTACAACGAGCCGCAGCCCGGCGCGCACACCGCCGTTTTCCGCCGACAACAAAAAGAATCAATTCCGGTTAATCACGATGCCAACTTTAACTTCAGATGACTCTACTTTGTAGTCTTAGGCCCATGCATCAGTTTTAAATCCGACCTCTGAAAAAAACGATTGTCTTCTGGAGACCTTCGGTCAATCCGACTTTCGGCGACCAACCCAAATACTTTTTGGCCCGGGTGATATCAGGTTGGCGCTGCTTTGGATCGTCTTGAGGCAACGGCTTGAAAACAATCCGGCTCTGCGACCCTGTCACACGGGTCACTTCCTTTGCAAAGTCCAAAACTGTGATTTCGCTTGGATTGCCTAGGTTAACCGGCTCAACGACGTCGCTCATCATAAGCCGGTAGATTCCCTCGATAAGGTCGGTGTAGTAACAAAAACTGCGCGTCTGGCTTCCGTCCCCGAACACTGTAAGAGGTTTGTTCTTAAGCGCTTGACTGATGAAAGACGGTACTACGCGGCCGTCGTTCATGCGCATACGTGGGCCGTAGGTGTTGAAGATTCGCGCAATCCGCGTCTGTATGCCATGTTCACGATGGTAAGCCATAGTAAGCGCCTCAGCGAATCGTTTGGCTTCATCGTAGCAACCACGCGGCCCAACAGGATTAACATTGCCCCAGTAATCCTCGCTTTGCGGGTGCACCAAGGGATCACCGTAAACTTCGGACGTAGAAGCCAGCAGGAATCTTGCCCCCTTGTGTTTGGCCAGGCCAAGCGCCTTGTGCGTGCCGAGCGACCCCACTTTGAGCGTCTGAATCGGTAACTCGAGATAATCAACCGGACTCGCCGGTGATGCAAAATGCCAAACGTAATCAACTGGTCCGGCTAAATAGATAAACTCGGTTACGTCCTGTTTTATGAATCTGAAATTCGGATTGCCGTATAGATGCGCAATGTTGTCGGTTGTGCCTGTCACAAGATTGTCAATGCCAATTACCTTGTGCCCGCGCTCGATCAATAGGTCAACAAGGTGTGAACCCAAAAAACCTGCCGCGCCGGTCACAACCGACACTGGCTGGCGTGTTTTAGTTCGGTTTGATTTTTTCTGACTCTCACTGATCGAAGAATTGCTTTTCATCGGAAAACACGGCTCGATCCATTGCTTGTGGGGCGCGAAGCCAGTTATTTGGCACCTTCAGCCCGAAACACGGCTGGGATCGTTCGAAGCAGGATTTTCAGGTCAAGCCACAATGACCAATTGTCGATATACTCCAGATCAAGCCGGACCCATTCCTTAAAATCGGCCACCTTGTTCCGACCCATGATCTGCCACAAACATGTCAGACCCGGTTTAACGCTCAGCCGCCTGCGATGCGACAGTTCATCAAAACACTTCACTTCCGCTACTGGCAGTGGACGCGGTCCGACCAAACTCATCTCGCCACGCAACACATTGTAAAGCTGAGGCAGCTCGTCGAGGCTGTACTTGCGCAAGAACCGCCCGACAGGGATAACACGCGGATCGTTTGTCATCTTGAACACCGGGCCGGACATCTCGTTAAAAACAGCAAGCTCCTGTTTGCGTTGCTCTGCATCTGTCACCATGGTGCGGAACTTGTACATCGTGAACGGTTTACCGTTAAGGCCACAGCGCAATTGACGAAATAGAACCGGCCCAGGCGATGTTAATTTGATCAATAGTGCAATTACGGCAAACACAGGCAAAAGCAATATCAACAACACCGCTGCTCCAACAAAGTCAATCACCTGTTTTGCCACGCTCTGCCAGGATGGCTCCGGAGTCGATCGAAACACCATTACAGGCCGCCCATAAAAACTGTCGAAGCTCGGACGCGACACCTGCGCATTCAAGAAGTCCAATATTAGCCATGCTTCCACCCCTTCGGTTTCACAAGCCCGAATCAACGACTCCGCAAGCTGAAGATTTCCGCTCGGGATGGCGATGATTACGCCCCCTGCAGAATGCTCATGCATCAGGTTGACAAGCCCATCGACAGATTGTTCGTCCAGATTTAACTCCGCCACTATGTCAATTTCATCCGGCGGGCGAGCTTGCAAGTGTGCCCGCAGACGATTAAGCCCGTCGGTTGTACCAACAATCAAGAACGGTCGTTTAAGTTGTCCCTGGGTGAACTTCGTCCAGTAAAGCAACCGCAACGCTTCCTCCTTCAAAAGCACAAGCCCAAAACTGATGAAGCCAAACCAAATGATGACCGACCGCGCCAGTGTCAATTGTAAGAAGTAAACTGCCATGATCAGCACAACAGTTGTCAGCGCGCAACCCTTGAAAAGAGGCCAAATAATACCCTTCCGAGGGCCAAGTAGCGGGCGATCGTAAAATCCGTTCGCTTCTAGCAACAACGGCGCAGCCGGGATCAACACAAGATACAACCAAACATAATGACCAAAAGGCGACGGTGGATTCAGTCCGAAAAGCTCCATCACAAGCGCATCTGCCCTTAGCAGGTACGCCAAACTAAACGAGAGGGCAAAAAGACACGCATCAAGCAACTGGTGCAACTGCACACGGATCTGTCGCGCACGACTCAGCATACTTCACCACCTAAATGCGCCGTTTTCCCGTGTGAAAACACCCAGATATTCCAAAAGCCAAAAGGGTGCAAACCAAAGCCCACAAGCCAAATCTTGCACGAGAACCTCATTTCAGAGCTACAGGCTTAGATTT